>Ga0172379_10004773_pt1 | contig 19613 bp, 7 predicted proteins | sample GrowelOW334metaG_FD_119756 | JGI IMG/M metagenome (GOLD analysis project Ga0172379, IMG submission 119756) | Groundwater microbial communities from an aquifer near a municipal landfill in Southern Ontario, Canada - Groundwater well OW334 metaG | ecosystem: Environmental > Aquatic > Deep...
TCGACGATGCCCGTGGGGTTACTGGCTCCTTCGGCATAGGGGACGGTGGGGGCCGTGGGGGCAGAGTTACTAATGGCGGCCTGGATATCATCAAAGTAAAAACTAAAACTAGCAGTAGCGTCGGTGACATAAAAAGCGTATTTAGTAACAGCGTCACGCGAGGTACCGGCAATGGCAGAAATATCCCAAGTCTTTTGTTCCCAGGTATTGGCGCTACTAATAGTAATAGCGCTCGTTTGTTCGGAACTGGCGGATTCGCCAAACTGGAAGCGCATGAAAGAACCGGTGCGATCAGAGCGAACCCAGTAGGTGAGTGAGTCATAACTGGAGAGATCGGTAGCAGCGACTGTCCGAGTGGCGGTTTGGCCAACAATGGTTTCCTCGGTACCAAAGGAATTAAAGAAAGTACCGGGGGCACTTTGATTGATATATTCGGTACTAATCCAGGTAGTATCCCGGTCGATGTTGGACACACGAACCTCATCGATGGTGCCATAGTAAAAGTTTTGGGCATTGCCGATGCGCATGTTCATAGTAAAGGCAGAGAGATCGGTGGAGGCGGGGGTTTGTGAGGTAATCGAACTATCATTGACATAAAGTTTGAGGAGATTGGAACTATTGTTGTATCCACCGGTGGCATGGTACCAAGTGGCGTAACTACTGGCAGTACTAGGGTAGGGGGCTGAATTGACAAGTTGGATAGCAAGGGCTCGCTCAAAGTTATTGCGATGAAGGAGACGAGCACGAGAGTTGATTAGTTGGATACCACCCAAGTCACCTCCGCCGGTAGCGGGTTTGTAAAACCAAGCAGAGATACTATATGAGCCAGGACTGGCAACGGTGAGATCGAGGATACTGCTGATATCGCCAAGTTCAATGATGTCATTGGTGCCATCAAAAGCTTGACCGTTACCTAGTTTGGCAGTAGCAGTTTGGGTAGGATAAGCGGAACTGCCCCCGGTACCGTCGATGCCGTTACCAGTACTATCTTTGTATTCATCGGTTGTACCATTACCAGATTCTTGGAGATGGAGGACAGTCACATAATAGTCATCCCAGACGTTATTCCGACCATAAGTGTCGGTGACGGCATAGTCAGTCGCACTAGCATTACCATAGTAGAGATAGATATCGGTGTCGGTGGTGCCCGAGAGAGTACCAGAATATTTAAAATGTAGTTCGCCGGTATCACTCGCCGCGGTATAGAAGACGACCTCACGGGGGAGCTCGGTAGTACCATCACTCTTGGTGACCCGGATATCCCGAGCATCGGTTTGATTGACGTTGGTGTGGAAACCCGCGGGGAGGTCGTTTAAATCGACATAAACCGGATAGTCGGTCAAATCAGCATCGACGTAATCGGCTTCAATCGTGAGTTTGAGGCGGTAGGACCAGGCGGCATTGTACCAGGAGGGGGTAGAGAGCTTAACGGAACCTGTACCTTCTTGTTTAATGGTTGTCTCTTGGGCACTAGTGAGGACTGCGGTGTTTGAACTGACCCAGTTGCTGGCAGTATCGGCGTTGTCAATGACTAGGTCGATGACGATAGGGTAACTGCGGGAAGGGTCGTTGAGCCAAGTGAGACCCTCTTCGGTAATAACTTTGGTAATAGTGAGATTGTTTTTGCCCGCTGGTTTAACGGCGTACTTGATACCGTATGAGATATTTTGATGATCTAAGTGTTCGTAGAGGACGGGTTTGGGGAGAGAGAAAACGAGCTGATTATCTTGGAAAAACTGGAGTCCGCCATCGTCTTGACGATAATGGTCGATATTTTTGAGAGTCACTTGTTGGGAGATACGGGTAATTTGGTTGGCACTAGAGACATCTTGGACAATAAATTCTTCAAGAAGACGAGAGGAAGTGAGGGTATATTTGAGGTCGAGCGAGTCAAAAATAGCGGGGTAAGTGAGAGTATTGCGGAGGCGAGTAGGGGAGGTGGCAGAGAGTTTGCCAAAACTCTGCTGGGACAAAGTATAAAAGGACAATTGGGATGAGCCAGATGTAAAGGTAATGGCGTTTTTGGCGGTGGGATTGGCTTTGAAATAAGTTGAGAAATTGCCCAGATTATTTTGGAAGTCCGAGGTGCCCTGAACGGGGACGATGGTCATGTCGGAGGCTACCACTTGGTTAAGGTGAGCGGGCGAGGGGAGAGAAAAGATGAATTTGAGGGCGAAAAAGATGGAGAGAGAGAGCAGGGGGATGAGAGTGAGGAGGGTGAATGAGCGCAGGGACTTAGAGGGTAATATCATAGTGACTCTCCTGGTTTAGGTGATGCTAGTTGGATGATCCACCAGTTGAAGCTAATATCGGAACTAGCGGGTGCGTCAATGGCGACGGTAAAGCTTGTCTCAGATTTAGATTTGACGAAGAGTACTTTGTTGTCGGTGTTGGTAGTGGGAGTTAAGTAAACGAGAGAGTTGGGAGTGACATAAGGGCTTTCGATGGTTAACTCGGTACTCGGAGAGACTAGCCATGCTTCTCCGGCGGTAGCGTTGCTTTGGGCATTACCAAGGAGTGAGGCGAGGGCTGACTGTGAGGCAACAGCGGGGGCGGCGATGGTGATCATGCTGGTAGTGAGGGAGGCGAGATTGGCAGAACCAGAGGCATCGATGGTGGCGACTGACTGACCATCTTCGTTGAGAATATTTAAGACTCCAAGGTCGAGTTCGCTGGCGATGATTTTGCCGGTGACGGTAAGATCGCCGTTGATGGCGACGGTGCCAGCTGAATTGACAATGAGGGTGCCACCAGCTAGAGCGATGCTACCAGATTTACTGTCAAGGGAGTCGGTATAGAGGCCGTTTGTGACGTCGAGGGTAGTGATGGTGGCAGAGCCGATGACGGCTAGATAGTTGTTGATGGTGGCAAAATCGATGGAGGCAGAAGAAGTGGCGGTGGGCCCCAGTTCGCTAAGATCGCTAATAGTTTCGCTTGGGGTCTCTGCAGCGATTGCTTCTTGAGGAATTGGAATATCGGTGGCGGTGGGAACGTTGCCAGTTAGTTCGGCTAACCGAGCTTTGATACGGTCGGTGATGGAAGTAAGATCAGAGTCGGAAATGTTACCGGAGAGAGAGGCAATTTTAGCGTCAAGTCCTTCGATGTGATTAGCAGAGATGGTATCAGCTACGATATTTTTGGCTGTAATATTTTGGGCTTGGATATCCCCCAGGATGGCAACACGTGCGGAGATGGTCGCGGCGTCGAGCTGACCATCGACTATGAGGAGGGGTGCAGCATTATCGGAAGAGGCGGAACCTTGTGGGGAATGAATGATGACGGGGCCTGTGATGGCGATGGGCTCTCCCGTGACAAGCGGAGAAATAGTGGCAATTTCTAGTGTGCGACCTTTGATAGAGTTGGCAATGAGAGTACCAAAGGAGCCAATGCGATCCAAGATTTGCGTGCCGAGGGAGAGGATGGCGGTGGCGAGATCAGTTTGGGGTTCGTACCAGCCAGCTTCGACCATAACAAGGATAGTACCAGAGCACCCCACTACGCCTTCGGCTCCGCTTGGGGCAGGGCAAACTAAAGGTTCGAGAGCTTGGCCGATGACGCGACCAGCGCGTGTGGCTTTCATACCAACTCCAGGTGTGGTGGAGGCGGTGAGGCGGTCACCAAGAGCGATGGATCCATTGATAGTGCTGACTTTGACGGGGACACGACCAGCTAGAACGAGGGGTCTCTCGTCGTCTCGACTGACTGAGCCGCCGTCGAGACTACCCCCAGAGCTGTTGAGGAGCAAGCCTGGATTGCTAGAGATGACGCCAATGAGATCGTCGCCGTAGGGCATGTCGGCCCTTTTGACGGCGGCCTGGTTGTAGATATCGGAGGAATCGGGGTTGTGATAATTGTGGTCGATCATGACGATATCGCCAGCTTCAGTTTCTGTATCGGTCACGCGAATATTTTCAGCGATATCAGGGAGACCACCGCCAAAGATGTTGCCACGGGCGGTGATATTGCCGGCTCCATCAAGGCGCATATTGCGGGCGAGGGCGGCCCCGGCTGATCTAGTTTCAAACAGGAGTGAAGATGTCTCGGTGCCGCTAGTTGCATTGTTGAAAATAGAACTGATGCGGGCTTGGTTTTCGGCATTACCGGAGGCATCTTCGGAGGTCATTAAAATACCGGTGCCGATCCCGGGAGTAGTGGTGGTGGGGTCGTTACAGTCGTCAGTACAGGTATTGCCGGTAGTGCCGTTGTAGAGATCGGTTCTTTCTTGGGTGGTTAAAGTCCGTTTCCAAACTCCCATTTCATCGATCATGCCGTCGTAATAGTTGCCGCCACCGTTATGAGAACCAATGACAAAAGCATTGGTGGCTGTTTCAATGGGAATATTGGTTAAGGCGGTTGTAGCAATAGTGCCATTGTCAATTTGGAGATTTAAACTGTGAGATTCGCGATTATAGTCTGCAACCACAAAATGCCAAGCTCCGGTTGAGACGGTAGCGGAGCTAAAAACTGATTGGCCACCTGTCCCTGTGCCCGTAATACTATAAAATTTGACTTTACTGTCGGCGGCATCGGTGTATAGATAGTATGAGGATTGGGCATTGGTACCATTCCACATAGTAGCAATGGCACCAGAACCTGAATAGGACTCGATTTTGATCCAGGTGGCGATGGTAAAGCTATGACTCTCAATGTTTAATTGTTGGTTAGCGGAAGTCCAAATATAATCGGTTGAGGCTAATTCAAAATCGGCACCATTGCCGAGTTTGCCGGCGGCGGAGCCAACGCTAGAACCGTCAGCTAGATCATTGCTGCTAGCGGAGTCGACTCTAGTCCCGCTAACTTCATCCATGTCCCAGTAGGCGACCAGGTCGTTGCCTAGGGAGTTGGTCTGATCGGGGTTGAAGTTACTGGAAGCGGCGGTAGGGGTACCGGAAGTGGTGTGAGCCAGGGTTAAGACATTGGTAATATTGTTGTTGGTGGCATCGTTGACGGTGGTGGTGATGGCGCCATCACTAGTAATAGTGCCGATCCCACTCATGTTACCACTAACATCGATATTCCAGTCGGAGGTATCGATGACACCGGTGTCGCCGTTATCACCAAGGGTAAATGATCCATTGGCATCAAGGGCACCGTTGGCGGTGAGGGTGCCGGTGACGGTGACGGTTGAATCGGCAGTAAAGGCGGTCGTAATATTGCCACCATCAAGAATCAAGTCTCCGTCAAGCTCGATATCTCCTTCCACAAATAAATCATCATTATCATCACCTGCTGTGCTAGGAGTGGTCGTGTCGCCAATACGAACATAAGTGGCGGCATTTAAAGTGAGAAAACCATCACTGGTGATATCGTCGCCATTGACGGCAAGGTCTCCGCTTGTGGTAATGGTACCGTCGGCAGTAATCGCGCCGATGCCGGTCATATCACCATTGGTGGCGATATCCCAGTCGTTGGAGTTGATCTGCATGGTGTCGCCGTTGTCGCCAAGGAGGATGGCACCGCCTGGCGTGAGGGTGAAAGCACCGGTGGTGGTAAAAGTGGTAGTGGCTCCATCAAAGGCAATATTGGTGTCGGAGATCTGGACATCGCCATTGGCGTCGAGAGTGCCAGTAATCGTGAGATTGGAATCAAAAGTGGTAGCAGTCGTGATGTTACCCCCGGAGATGGCGAGATCATCAGTAATGGTCACGGCGGCAGTATCTGAATCGAGAGTGAGATTGCCAGCGGCATCGGAGATGGTAGAACCACCAACTTTGAGGTAGCCGGTTGTGCCATCACCGATCGACAAGCCGGGATTGCCGGTATCGGCCACTTGGAGGTCGAGGAATTTGGCGTTACCGGAGGAGTCCACGTAGTAAGTCGTACCACCAGCAAAATTGGTAATACCGGTGATATCTAAGTGGCTGGTTGCAAGTCCACCAATGTTGATGTCGTCGGCAGTAGTGAGGCCGGTACCGATATTGATGGTATCGGCGCCGGTACCGGTACCGAGATTGATGGCTCGCGTGAGAGCACCGCCTGCGCCAAGGTTGAGGGTGGTAGCGGCAGTAGTACCTAAGTTGAGGGTGGTAGCAGTCGTATCGCCTAGATTTAAAATGCCGGCGGCACCCGTGTCTAGGCCGTAACCACCTTGGACGGTGATATGACCATTGGTATCGACGTCAAAGTTGGTGCCTTCGATCAAGTTAGTGCCAATACTAATGGCATTGACGATCTCGGCATCGGAGACGTTGAGACCTGTGGTGATGGCAGTATCGGAAGTGGCGGTGATAATGATAGCGTCAGTCATGGAAGCAGCGATATTCTCAGCGTTGTCAATTTTGATCCCTGCTTCGTAGCTTCCTGCGGCGGCGTTGGCGGTAGCCAAGGCATTGATGACTAAGCCAAACACATCGCCATCGGTGTCGTTGGCAGATAAATTGATTCTTTGGGCAATGGCGTCCACACCAATCCCTGCCCCAGCACTTTGAGTGAATTCTAGGTTGGAGCCAATAACGGCCGCGTTACCAGCGTCGACATGAAAATCGAGGACACCGCCAGTAGTGGTAGTGTCCACGGTGGCTGCATCAAGGGTCAGAACCTCGGTAGCATCAAAAGCAATGGAGGTAGAGGCATCAAGACTCATGGTATCGGAAAACTCGGTGAAGTCGAGCGAGTCGGCAGGGATAGTGGCGCAAGTTTGCCACTCAAAGTCGCCGGTCGTGGTTTCGTAGGTCAAACATTCTTCGTCACTAGCGGTATCGACAACTTTAAGATCGGCTTCAGCGATGGTTGCGTCGGCGATATCGGCACTTTCGATATTGCTGATGGAGTTGCCGGTGCCGTTGGCGTCGAAGGACATATTGGTCATGGCGCCTGTCGCATCAATGTCCCAGTCGGAAGTGTCAATGACGAGAGTATCTCCGTCGTCTCCTAAAGTAATCGTGCCGTTGGCGTCGAGACCGTTGACATATAGATTGTCCCAAGGTAAAGCCACAGATCCAAGATCGGCACTACCAGCCCCGAGGGTAGGGAGGAGATCATCGTCGGTGCCAAAGACGATACTACCAGAGAATGAGTCAATGGTCAGATCCCCGCTACTATTGGAGATAGTGGAAGTAGTCCCACCAATTTCGAGTTTATTGGTGGGAGCGGCTACACCGATCCCGACGTTGCCGGCATTGGTGATGACGAAATGGGTGGCGCCGGATTTGCTGGCAGTAAAGATATCACCAATGCCGGATTGGTCGACTACCAAGGTGGCTTGGCTAGTATTGCCGGAGATCGAAGCCGTGGGGATGGTGCCGAGACTCCCGCGTACATCAAGAGTGGCCAGGCCAGCGGTAGTACCAATGCCGATGCGAGTCCCATTTGTTAGTGTGGAACCGAGAGTGGAACCAGAGAAGGAAAAGGAAATATCGTTATCATTGCCAAAAGCGAGAGGGGCAGAGTCGGCGAGATAGATGCCAGCCAGTTTGTTGGCGCCACCACTAATACTATTACCTAGGACCTCGGTGGCGGTGGGGTAGAGGTAGGTGCCACCGTCGCTCCAGATGGCAGCAGAGTCGTTGTCGACATCACAGGTCAAGAAGCCTGAGCCGTCTGTAGAGAGGGCAGAACAACCAGATCCACCACCGGTAAAATCAGTCAGGATAATTTGGTCAACGGCGTCGAGGGTGATATCGCTACCGGCTCCTGTGGTTTGGATACTGACGCTTGAGCCATTGATGGTAACAACGTCGCCACCATCACCTAAGTCAACTTGGCCGTTGGCATCGAGGGTACCATTGGCTTGGAGGGTGCCGGCAAAGGTACCGGCGTTGGCGTTGAGGGTGCCGAGATTGTTGAGATAGTAAGTGGTGCCGCCACCGACACTAATACCGTTGCTAAATTGGGTGTAACTCGCGACTCCAGTTAAAGTGTTGCTGTTGGGGAGGGTGAGGGTACCGGCAGTTGTAATGCTCCCAGTTGAGCCAACTACATCGAAGTTGCTTAAATCGATATTGGCGGTAGTACCGGTGAGGTTGTTGTCGGCAATGCTAAGAGAGTTAGTATAGCTAGAGTCGGTGATATCGAGCGCGGTGGTTTGAGCACTAGAAGCACTCAAAGTAAGGATACCGGTGTTGGCTAGGTTCCAGTCGTCACCACCGGTGAGCGAGAGTAAAGTGCTGACATGGTTGTTGCCAATGGCAATGGTATCGGCGGCGGTAGCATTGGTGGCAATATTGACCGTGTCGGTACCCGAATTAGTGACACCTCCAAGATCAATGGTTTTGGTGGTGGCGCTATCGGCGAGGTTGAGAGTAGTGAGAGCACTACCGATGGTGAGTGAAGTGGTAGTAGAGTCAAATAATGAGACCGATGATTGATCGGAAACGAGGCTGGTTCCGCCGGTGAGTTGGAGGATAGTGGTACCGAGATTAATAGTTCCATCTATTTGATTGTCGATGGTTTCGCCATTTTCGAGAACGATTTCGGCTGTGCCGATATCAGCTAAATCAAAGTTTAGTCCGTAAGTAAAGTCGGTACCGGCGGCTCCAGCGTCAAAGCGGATGGCAGAGTTGACGGGATCGTTGCTATCATTGTTGGTAAGAGTAAGAAGAGCGTCAGCGGCTTCGTCAACATCGGTACCGTTGCTGGTTTGGGAGAGAGCCAGGAGGACTTGATCTTCATCACCGCCCCCAGTTAAGTCTTCCCCTTGGGTAGTTAAACTAAAGTTAGTTTCGGCGTTGTTGGCACCTGGATCCCAGTTAAAGATAGTGTTGTAAGCGGCCATGGTGAGAGTGAGATCTCCCCCTGGATCACCGATCGTGTTCCAGATACCTCCACTATCGGTGCCGCAAGTGAGGACCCCTCCAGAAGTTTCGAGGGCACTACAGGTATTGAAGTCGGTCAAGATGATTTGATCGACGGCGTTGATGGTAATGTCGGATCCGGCTCCGGTGGTTTGGAGAGTGAGGGCACTACCATCTAAGGTAATGGCGTCCCCACCATCTCCCAAAGTCACGATCCCATTGGCATCAAGAGTATTGTTGGCGGTGAAAACGTCGGTTGAGGTGAGGATAGAATCGAAGGTTATGGCTGAGGTGATGTTACCACCGGTGATAGTCAAGTCACCGGCGATAGTAGTGTTGCCGGCGTCGGTGACACTAAATTTGCTGGTGGGAGAGCTCCCCGACAAAAGATCAATTAATTTGAACCCAGTATTGTTGTTGGCGGCGGTACCGGTAATCAAAGATCCGGTTGTGAGCTGAGCATTGCTGACATTGAAAAAATTGGTGCTGGTGGTATTGCCCTGGATATTGACCTGTCCCGTGCCATCGGGAGCGAGAGTGATGTTGCCATTGGTGCCAGTAGCCGTCGTGATAGAGATTGCTGGGGCCGAGATAGCAAAGGTTCCCGAGACGCCAGTTAAGCGAGGCGATTGCTCGCCCACGATGATCTCGCCCCACTGATTCATGGGGACGACAGTATTGCGAATGGCGCTGACGGTAGCAGAGATGGGGAAGCCTTGGATAGTCTCGGAGTTGAGAGCGTAGGCCACAGAGGCGATAGGTTGGCGAGGAGACAAGGTTTCGGAGAGAACTGTGACTTCGAGCCAAACATTGCTATTTTCGGTAAAGAGAGTGGCTGGGATGCTGGCGCCACAACTACTACCGATCTGAGTAGAGAAAACGCCGTCTGGATCAGGGTCGATCAAACAGGTACTAGTAGTGTAGAGACAGTCTTCGTCACCGCCACCATCACAGGCAACCTCGGTGTTGTTGGTTAAGTGATTCCAGAGTTTAAAAGTGATGTTGGTGGGATCTTCGATGGGAGTGCCACTAGCTAGTTCTAGGCGGCCTTGGAAAGAGAGTTGGCGATTGGGAGTGACGGGGGTACTTGGGTAAGCAGAGGTCAGCCTAACGTCTTGGGAAAATTGGCGATAGCCAAAGATACCTAAGGTTGCGGCAAAGACTAATAACACGATGAGTGAGATAAAGTTCCGAATGCTTGCATTCGCAAGGTTGGGAACTAGGGACCAAAGTGATTTGCGGGAATTATGGTTTTTCACGAAAATTTGAGATTGATCTGGTTCGGTAATTTCCCGGTTTGAGTTGGGGAAATCGAACCCTCGGGGCTTGCTTGTGATTGTGTTTGTAACCCCGGGGGTTACAGGATCACGGGTATTCTTATTGTTATCGGACATGAGAGAGGAAGAGTAGGTTTGATGGTACCATGATCTAAAACGTTCGATAGACTTCACTTTTCGCTCTATGGTAGATGGTAGAGTGGATCCGGAATCAGTTAGATGATTCAAGTATATTTTGATATTTTTGTTTGTTAGCAGATTGACTATTTGAGTGCTAGGCAGATGAGTGTTACCCCAGTCTAAGTAGCGAGTGATATCTGATTTATAGGACTTGATCGTTAGAGGTGATAGGTGTTCGGTATTGAGATAGTTAACAAAGTGTTTGATATGGTTATTAACAGGCGATTTGGTACTTCCTGAAAGGTTGGACAGGGGATTTGGGAGGAAATAAGTGAGAGAAACGAAGGTCCCAAACTGTTTGAGGGAGGCGAGAGTGCGTTTGAGCATGGCGGGGGCTAAGGCTTGGCCTTGGAGGAGCGCGAGATAGCGAGAATAACTCTTAGGTGAGGAAACTTGGTCTAGAGTGGGGGTGGGTCCTAGATGACTCAGGAAGCGACGAAGATCGGAGAGGTAGAGTTTGCGCGAAACGGGACTGAGCTTGAGAGAGAGGAGATATTGTTTGAATGCTAAGATCATATCTTGTAGTTATACGTAGTTATACTTACAACTCCACTATAATAATAAATACATATGTCTGTCAATGCCTGGATGCGTTAATTAATCCCGCAGATAATTGCGGTAATGTTTTCATTCGTTAACACTAAGAGGTGTTAGTATTTTTGTGAGCTTGTCGTCATTCCAAGTCGAAAAACGGTAAGAATGGTTCTACTTTCGTAGAACATCAGGGCATTCTTTTCGTGTGAGGAATCGGCTCCGCCGATAGAAATATCCACGATGATATTATGAGGCGCCAAATTCACCTCTAACTCGGCTACCCGCGTGCGTAAGAATATCTCTGCTATCGCAGAGAATCTGGGTATTCTTGATGCTAGAAGTATCGGCTCCGCCGATGGAAATATCAGCATTAATGTTTTCTTTTGGAACGATCGACAACCTCACCAAAAAGCTGTTAATTATCCTAGAACTACCGTATAGAGACTGCGCTTGGTGCTGAGAGAGAAGATGTAGGTGGTGTCATCTAGGCGTACCGTGAAGGTAGAGTAGCGGTTGAGATGGGGGATATAGAGACGCCCGTGGTCGCTAGGTGACAGAGTAAATAGATTGGGCTGTCTCTTGGTTACGAAAATAGGTGAAGGTAGCACACCCGGTGTGTGGACACGCTTCACACCGGGTGTGTATGACCCGCTGGGGATACTATGGTAGAGTGTGGCACTACGGATAGGTTGTCCGTTTGGTGAAAGGAAGATAATGTTATATTTTCTCTGCCAGAGAAGAATTAGCAGTATAAATCCTATGATTGCTAGCAGAAGATAGGCAATGAATGTTAGAGATAACTTGGTTTCTATCTTGGCAATGGTAGCGGGGAGAGAAGGTAGAGAGTAGGGAGTATAGGGGATAGTGATGGTAGGAAAGGGCGAGATGCCAGGTAAGGCTGGCAAGGGAAGAGAGATTTGAGCTGGAGAGATGGTCAGGGTAAAGTCGGGTAGAGCCGTCGTGTTGCCTCCATGGTCAAAAGAACTGATTGAGAGAGTGTAGACCCCGACATCCAAGTGCAGATAAGGATAGATAACGCCAGTTTCGTTTACTGGCCAAGATGTTTGACTGACTAATTGATTGTCGCTCCCAAAGAACTGAAGAGTCACAGTAGACCAGGGCTCGGAGTAAATAGTAAAGTATATGGTCTTGGGACCGGCCATATCAAAGTTCAGATCCGTAAAATCCTCTGGATGGTCAGAGTCCAGCGTGAGGTTGTGATAGATATCGATATCCGTAATGGCAATGCGGGGAGGGGTGGTGTCGATCAAAAAGTTCCAGGTAGTGGAGTAAGAAGTATTGCCTGAAAGATCGCTGGATGTGACGTACCAGTCGTAGGAGCCGTCGAGGAGAGAGGTGGTGGGACGCAAAGTGATGATGGAGCCGTCGATTCTGGCAGCATAGCCATTGCCGGTAGAGTTGCCGAGATTGGAGATCCCGAGATAGGTAGCGACGCCATTTAGATAGAGAGTATAGATAATGGTATTGCTATTGTTGTCGAGACTACTGCGCCAAATGAATTCTAGACGATTATCACTCGTGACTGTACCATCGGGGGGGCTAATGAGGATGGGATTGCTGGGGGCGGTGGTGTCGAGGGTAGTGGGGGTAGTAGATTCGACTGTGGCAGTAGCACTAGTTGTGGCGATGATGGGATTGGTAAAAGCGTTGGCGGTGTCGACACAACTAAAAAGCAGGGTAGCAGCCAGGAAAATTGTTGTAGGGAATCGCATAGGATCAGTATCCCATTATCTGTCGCGGTTTTCCATCTCGGCAATCTTGCGTTTGAGAGCGTCGATTTCGTCATCACGATGATCCTCTCTGTGAATGAGGTGGCGGCGAATGACAATAAAGAGCGTGAGGAGTACGAGAAGGACGATAACGATGGCTGTGATTAAGCGATAGGGCATGATCCAGAAGTAGATCACGCGGGTGGCTACTAGCCCAGGACCATAGGCGGCAGTCAGGGTGGCGGTATAGCGACCGAATCCCCAGACGGTTTCCCAGGTTCCGGAGAGGGTGCGGGAAGTGAAGGGAAAAATATTGACTTCGTCGAGCGGGAGCTCGGCCAGTTGTCTCCCAATCATGTCGTGAATGACAATCTTGGTGAGGGGGTGGATGTGAGTATCTGATTGATTTTCAATGGTGGCGGTAAATTCGACGGGGCCGAATTCAACGAGAGTGGATTTGACTGTGAACTCTTTGATGAGGGCGTCATAAGTCAAGTCGCCTGCGACGGTGATGCCAAAGAGTGAGCCAACCTGAGGAGTGACGACAGCACCAGTCGTATCTAGTGTGGACTTGGTGGCTGGCGCAAAAAAGACCCCGGCGTAGTGACCCCCCGGTAGGGCGTCCTTTGGGATTTCGATGAGAGCAACAATACTTTGACTTTGGCCGGCGTTAAGGGTGAGTTCGGATTGATCAAGGAGGAACCAAGGAGAAGCGAGATAGCGACCAGAGGCGGAAGTATTGATCAGGATGGGAGTGCCGGAATTGTCACCCACGATAAAATCTGAAACTTGGGTGGATAAGCTGATGGTTTGATCAGAGTGATTGGTGACTTTAATGGTTTGTTGGAGGATATCGCCGGGCTGGCCTTCGAGATTGATCCGGGGTGGGGAGACGATCAAGGAAGAGGCATGGACAGAGGAAGTAACAAGTGACAAGTAACAAGTGAAAAGGGTGGCTATAAGTAAATGTTTGTGCATATTTAGAATGTGGCGGTGGCGGTATAAGTAATGGCATGAGCGTAGTCGCCTTGGGGAGTGACAGTAGAGATATTGGCTTTGTAGATAATGTAAGTGTCGATCCCAGCGGTAGGTCCGGTGGTGTAGCTGACTAGGGTGAGGGGGGTGGTAGCATCGGTACCAGAGTATTCGTTGGTGGTAGGACCACCCGCACAGGAGTCTGAACCAGTACCCCAAGTGGCGGCAGAGACGTGGGTGCCACAGGGATGGATACCGTAGGCTTCGGTGCCCGGAGTATTGAGAACGGCCGGACTGGTAGGTGGAGTAACGTTGTCATCAATCGTATCTGTGCCTTTGCGCAGATTGCCATCGTCGGCGGCAGTCAGAGCATAGCCACCGGAACCATTGGTGGCGATGGTGATTTTTTGTGCCTGGAGCCGAGCGGCGAGGAGATCGAGGGCACCGAGGGCGACGGCAGTACCGCTACCAGTCCCACCAGTATTGTTGGAGAGTGTCTCTCCGTCGACAATATCTCCAGGATCGACATCTTGGACGCTGCAATCAGTATCACCACAGATAGTCATGCTGATCGTGGGGTCAACGGTAGCAGTAACACGGACGGATTCGATATGAGCGACTCGCAAGGAAGTTTGGTCGATTGCGGTGGCGGTGTTGGGGTTGGCCTCGGCGGCGAAGTTTTTGATGATAACGGGATAAGTTTCGGCGGCAGCTTCAGTAGTATTAACAGGTGCGGGAGAGATAGGAGTATTCGTGCCATCGGTATTGCCAATGTAGAGGGTAAAGGTTTGATTGACGGCTCCAAGCCCAGAATAGTGGACTTCGAAACAGTGGTAGCCTGCGGGGGCGGTACAACCAGTTGCACCTGAGGCGGTAGCAACACCGGCTACAAAATCGTAAGTAGAGCCGACATCGGTGGGAGCGGTGACATCGACAGTAGTGTTGAAGTCATAACCCTGATCGTCAGGATTGCCATCGTTGGGGGTGGTGGTATCGGCAGGCAAGAGAACTTGGAAAAATCCATTGGCCACAGCGCTCGCGGTTTTGAAAGTGACGGCGTGGCGGGGACGAGATTTGAGGTAGATGACATCGTTGTTGTCGGCATCCCCCGCATTTAAGACGGGAGAAACGGTAAAGTTGAGCGAGTCGACGATACCGACTACGGTATAGTAGTCTGAGGTTGAAGCACCGATTGTCAAGAGGTCTCCGACGTTGATATTGGCAGTTGTGATGGTATTGGCGGGGGCAGAAGCCGAGGACTGAATCTTGACGTTACTGGATCCAGCTAGGGTGCCGGTCGCATCTACCCGAGCATAGACAGAGAGGCGAGAGGATTGGAGAGCGTCTTTAGCGGTGGTTAAATTGGCGGATTCAAGGACGGCGGGACGAGCCAGGGTGAGAACACAAAAAATAACAAGTAAACCATAAATAAAGAGTGTTTTCATATCTGTATATTAATGTAGAATGTTTTGATGTCTGAGTCAAGGCTGTTTTAACTTAAAGATCTGTTTAAAGAATGTAAGGGCAATAACAATGACAATGGCGCTGAGCGAAGTGATAAGGAGGATGAGGCGGAGAGGGAGGACCCAGACTATTTTTTCGAGTTCGGTAAGTTTGGTACCTCCGATCGTAGTGATGGTCAGGTGTAGTCGGTAGGGGCCCAGATTGTGCCAAGTTGGTGACCAGGTGAGGGGGAGAGGAGAAATATCCACACACCCGGTGTGTGGATTTCCTTCACACCGGGTGTGTGATCCCAGGATATTTCGGGAAGAATGTCCTAGAATTAGGTTGGGGTAGAGTGGGAGAGAGAAAACGGTTTTGCCAGTAGGGGAGATGACGGAGTATTCACCCTGGGGTCTGATCATGGAAGAAGTATTGTTTTTGAGGAGGGGTTGAAGAGTGAGGGGATACCAAGAGTCATGGAAAAGTGCGAGGGAGAACTGTTCGATATCGAGATCAATGGGGATGACTCCGGCGGGATTGATGGTAGCGAGGATGAGGGCGCTGATACCGGGGGAAGTTTGGGAGGATGTTGTGCCGGGGTCAGAACTGACGGCTTTGAAGACTAAGGCAAGATAGACGTCTTGGGTGATGTCTTCTGCCGCGGATTTGAAGGTGAGGGGGAGAACCAAGGTATCGCCTATCAGGGGAATAGCTTCGCCCAACTGGTATTTGGGTGAAGTGATAGAGAGAGGGAGAGAGCCAGGGTCGAGAGGCTTTAAGTCGATAGCGACATGACCAGTATTGCCCTGGGGAGTAATAGAGTGAATTTCGGGAATAAGATTGAGGTTTTGACCTTGAGCTTTGAGAGTAAAGGTTTGGGTAGTGGTTTGCCCTGGAGAAAGGAGAATCTCAATGACGGGTGGAGAGATGCTTAAGCCAGCCGAGTCAGCATGGACTGAGTTAGTCAATAGTAGAAAGTAGAAAGTAGAAAGTAAGATGTAACTGACAAAATGAAATTTGTGCATAGATTTTAGTATACCGGAGTAGCGATAAACACAATTTGGGTAGTGTAGGTCCCGCTGGCTTGGTCAGCGGCGGGAGAGATCCGGTAGTTGACGGTCGCGATCCTATTTTTGCCGGCTAGGACACTAGTCATGATGGTGGCGGCGGGTTCGTCTGCGGAGAAATCGGGGAAGGGGCGAAACTGGGTCGGGAGTGAGAACTCGGGGTCTTTGTCGTCACCGGTAATATTGTAACCAAAACCATTGTTCGTGGGGATGACCCAATCTTCGGCTAAGCTCTCTGTACAGGGGCCAGTATCGCAGAGAGTATCCGGGATTTCATCACCAGCAGTACTTGTGAGTTGGCGGGTTTCGAAAGCGGCAACACTATACCCTTGGCCGGGGGCAGTAACCGTGAGGGTATGACTGGCATTGGAAAAAGTGTTGGGCGAGAGAGGGTTCAAATCGATGGAGAGACTAGAAAGATTAAAGGAGAAATCGTAGAGAGCGTAGATGTACTGGAAACCGGCTTTGACGTGATAGTTGTTGTTGTAGAAAAACTCGGCGGCAATTTGGCCAACCGTATCGGTCAGCTGATAAGTAGTAGACGATTTGTAGCCAGATGTCATATTAAAGTTGCCGAGGCGAATTTTGTAGCTTTGGGAGTCCATGGAGGAAGTTTGGGCATGGACACTGGCGGTGAGACAGTGACACGTGATCACGGTGACAAGGAGGGCAAGGATATAGCGCATGTATTTAGTATAGAGTATTACTATGGAAAGTAGATATATCGGACGTGAGGATAAAGAGTTTCCCAAGCGATTACTGGACGCGTCGATTAAGCCGGCGATCAAAGGTTTGTGGTATAGAGGGAGTTTGGACGAGGGCTTGTTGGATAAAACAGTGGCGATTGTGGGATCACGCAAAATGAGCCGGTACGGGATACAAGTACTCTCAGAAATTGTGCCTCGATTTGTCGAAGCTGGGTATACGACCATATCGGGATTTATGTATGGGATTGATACAGAAGTGCATAGATTGACTATGGAAAATGGAGGACGGACGGTGGCGGTGCTGGGGTACGGGATTGATTGCGAACTGGATGTAGAAAGCAATAGTATGTATCAGAAAATGAAGCAGAGTGAGGGGGTGCTCCTATCTGAGTATGAGGGTAAAACTAGTGCCAAGACTTGGACATTCCCCCAGCGTAACAGGATAGTGGTGGGGCTGTCGGATATGGTCGTCGTGGTGGAGGCAGGGATAAAATCGGGATCGCTCAATTCAGCTAGTTGGGCCTTGCGGCAAGGTAAGCCGGTTTTTGCGGTACCTGGATCTATTTTCTCCCCGACTTCAGAAGGATCCAATATCTTGATATCGGAGGGGAAGGCGATCTCGCTGACGTTGGCTCGACTTTTTGAAGCACTAGAGAAAAATGAGGAATATTTTTACTCTCAAAAAGGTCGGACAAACCAGCAAAAATCTAAACTTAATGATAGTGAGAGTATATTAGTTGCACTACTCAAACTTGAAGGACCGCAGTCGATCAATGAACTAGCCAGGGTGGCGGGGAAACAAGTAGGAGAGGTCTCGGCAACGCTCATGAGCTTGCTGCTGCGAGGTGAAGTGAGTGAAGAAAGAGGGGTATGGGGCTTGCTCAGATAAGGTTGACAGTTGTAATAATTTGTGTTACAAATTGTTACATGAGAACAATAATGAATATATCACTACCAGCATCGCTTGCAGACGAGGTCAAGGCTGAAGTTGCGGAGAATGGTTATGCAAGCGTGAGTGAATTTATCCGTAAATTGGTACGAGATTGGCAAGAAGATAGAATTTTGAAATCTTTAAAGCAAAGTCAAAGAGATATAAAAAATGGAAAAGGGATCTACTTGAAATCTCTACGAGATTTGAGATAATTTGTAGGTGAGAATATGCTATTCACCAAAATTTGTTAAAGAGTATAGACGACTGTCTGATAATTTAAAATTGGTTGTTGAGAAAAAGGAAATAATTTTTCAAAAAAATCCTCATGATCCACGTTTGAAGCTTCATAAACTAGATGGGAAACTCGTGGGATTTTGGGCATTTTCTGTGAATTATCAAAACAGAATAATCTTGGAATTTGTAACTGATGAAGTCTGGTTTCATTCCATTGGGACTCATGATATTTATAAGTAGGAGGTGGCTATGTTGGCGAGGGTAAAGAGTGTAGCGACGGTGGGACTTGACGCTCAAGAAGTGGTGGTAGAGGTGGACGTGGCGGAGAAAGGATTCCCTGGTCTCACCATCGTAGGACTGCCAGACAAGGCAATCGGCGAAGCGAAGGAAAGGGTAAAGAAGGCGATCCAAAATAGTGGAGCCACTTATCCCGATAAAAAAATTACTGTTAATCTCGCGCCGGCCGATCTCCCCAAAGTGGGATCAAATTATGATCTACCGATTGCGGTGGGGATACTACTGGCGAATGGGGAATTTGAAATTGCGGAACTAGGGGGTGAGGCGTATTTTTACGGTGAGCTGGGACTGGACGGAAGTTTGAAACATAGTCGCGGGGTACTGCTCTCTGCGATGCTGGCCAAGGAAAAAGGGGTGAAGGGAATTTATGTTTCCGTACTATCGGCAAATGAAGCGGCGGTTGTACACGGGGTAAATGTTTATCCAGTACGAGAGTTGTCAGAGTTACTGAGGCATTTAAAGGGCGATAAACTGATCACCCCACTAAAACCGATTGAGCTGTTGCCGATTTTGGATGATGCTGAGCCGCTCGTGGACTTTAGCGAGATTGCGGGACAGGAGATGGCCAAACGAGCAGCCGAGATCGGGGCGGCGGGTGGGCACAATTTGATACTGGTTGGTCCCCCTGGTGCGGGTAAGACCATGCTAGCCAAAGCACTCCCCTCGATTTTGCCGCCGTTGTTGCCGGAGGAATCACTAGAAGTCACGCGAATTTATAGTGTGTCGGGACTGATGGAAGCGGGGGGAGCACTCGTGCGTCGGCGCCCGTTTCGCGCGCCTCACCATACAACCAGTATGATAGGACTGATTGGGGGTGGCTCTAATCCCATGCCGGGCGAGGTCTCTTTGGCTCATTTGGGCGTACTTTTCTTAGATGAGATGCCAGAGTTTAGTCGGTCGGTCCTCGAAGTACTGCGTCAGCCGATGGAGGACGGCAAGGTGGCGATCACTCGGGCCTCGGGGCGGGTAGAGTACCCCGCCAGTTTTATGCTCATGGCGAGTGCCAATCCGTGCCCATGCGGATATCTCAACCACCCAACTAAAGAGTGTCAGTGTGGGGAACGGAATATTGCCAAGTATCGCAGACGAGTATCGGGTCCGATCTTGGATAGAATAGATTTACATGTCTGGGTGGATCCGGTCGAGGTAGAGAAATTAAATTCTCCAGTTCCAAACCTGCCTGCACAGGCAGGTTCTCAAATTGCTCAAATTGAAAATTCAAAGCTGATACGAGAGAGGGTGATGAGGGCGAGAGAGATCCAGGATAAGAGATTTAAAGACGTGAAAGGGATGTATACCAATGGTCAGATGGGTAACAAGCAAGTGAAGCAGTTTTGTCCACTCGCTCCTGAAGTAAAGCAATTTTTGACTAGTGCCAGTCGCAAGTTTGATTTGTCGGCAAGAGCATATTTTAAAGTGATAAAGGTGGCGAGGACAATTGCGGATTTGTCAGGTGGGGTAGATATATTGCCGGCCCATATTGCCGAGGCCGTGCAGTACCGCGAA
>Ga0172379_10004774_pt1 | contig 19608 bp, 15 predicted proteins | sample GrowelOW334metaG_FD_119756 | JGI IMG/M metagenome (GOLD analysis project Ga0172379, IMG submission 119756) | Groundwater microbial communities from an aquifer near a municipal landfill in Southern Ontario, Canada - Groundwater well OW334 metaG | ecosystem: Environmental > Aquatic > Deep...
AACGCGATAAGAGATCCGCCTGGGTAGTACGGCCGCAAGGTTGAAACTCAAAGGAATAGACGGGGACTTGCACAAGCGGTGGAACATGTGGTTCAATTCGACGATAAACGAAGAACCTTACCAAGTTTAGACATCCAGACGAATACCCTAAGAAACTAGGGTAGCCGAAAGGCGGCTGGACAGGTGTTGCATGGCTGTCGTCAGTTCGTGGCTTGAGCTGTTCCCTTCAGTGGGGTAACGAACGCAACCCTCGTTGGCTGTTACAAGTATCAGCCGAGACCGCCCAGCCCTTTGCGCGTAAGCGCAAAGGGAAAATAACCAATGCGAATTTTGTGAGCAAAGGGCTGGGAGGAAGGTGGGGATGACGCCAAGTCAGCATGACCCTCTGACAACTTGGGCTACACACGTGTTACAATCGCATCTACAATGGGACGCAATACCGATCGAAGGTGGAGCAAACCCTTATAAAGATGCGCCAGTTCGGATTGAGGTCTGCAACTCGACCTCATGAAGCCGGAATCGCTAGTAATCGCGGGTCAGCTATACCGCGGTGAATACGTTCTCAAGTCTTGTACTCACCGCCCGTCAAGCTAAGGGAGCCGGAAGTACCCGAAATTTCGCTTTATGCGGACCTAAGGTAAGTTCGGTGACAAGAGCTAAGTCGTAACAAGGCACGGGTAGCGGAAGCTGCTCGTGGAATATTTCAAGAGAATCAACGTTCAGTTAGGCCTTTGGCCTTCTGGACTTACAGTCGATCTGATCCGCAAGGATCAGGGGTGATTGCCTTTTGACCGCAAACAAAGGCACTTAGTCCCCGAAGATAGGGGACACACATGGGCATTATCAATTGAAATGCCGATGGGTGAACGGAACAAAATAGAGAATGCTATAGCAACAAAAAAGTCCCATTTATGGGACTTTTTTGCACTATTGACTTTATTATTTGTATATGATACACTACTCCTCAGGATGCAGTATAACCATGCTGTATATAACAAGGAAAAATGAAAACTTCAGAAATCTTCGTAGATGTCGAAATCCCGCCGGTTGATCTCCAAGTTCTTCATCAGCCCATTGTGGGAATTTTCAAAAAAATTACCCATTTCACCGACTTCGTCGGCAACAATTGGATTTATTTCTTTGTCGTCGGAGTTGCCCTGCTCTTGCTCGTCGTCGGACCGATCGCCGACTGGATATACGCGAATTGAGGAAATACCTTGTACGTAATGCGCCGTAGGATTTTATTCCGCGGCGCTAATTTGTTTGCGCCGAAAAATAATGAAAAAATAACTAATACATAAATTAGAACATAAGGGTAAGCTTGACATGTTGATGTTTGCACTGTAGTATCCGTGCCGGAGGATAACTTGAAAAAAATAAAACAAACACTACAAATAATTGTGGCAATTGCCATAGTTTGGCTGGTGCCAGGATGCGCGACGACGAGCGACGCTACCTACGGCAACAACGCTCGAACTGTAATCGTCATCAATAAAAGCGGTGTCGACTATAACCTTCACATTTCTACGGAGAAAGGGGTGGAGAAGGTTCTCTTGAAGTCGAACAGTAAATACGTTAACAATCAGAAATGGTACGACCAGAGCCCAATAGGTATCGTGGCGATCCCGAGCACACCCGGGAAAGGGGAAGAACAAATTTTTTCCGTTAGTCGTGCAGATGCTAATAGGAACGCTCCCTCTACCGCAGTTACATTTATTTTGGAGGGAGAAGAGACGAGGGAAGGAAAGTAGGATACCATCACTTTTTTACTGCCACCTTTGCAAGGGTGGCAGTTTTATTTTAAAAAATTACAGATAAATTATCGCTTTCAAAAAGACGTTCTTTGCTCTATAGTATGGCGTACGGGCACGTGGCGGAACTGGCATACGCGTACGCCTCAGAAGCGTATGGAGCAATCCTTGGAGGTTCAAATCCTCTCGTGCCCACCAGAGAGAATATTGTTTGGAACCAATTTGTTTTAGTTGCAGGACTCACCAGTTCCGAAAGTTCCTGGGTTGAAGAAGCCGGGAGTTGTGAGTGAAGCATCTCCTTTACCGGGTCCGACCTCGTATCTCTTATTACACATACCTCCGTCGTCAACCATCGCTTTGTCGTTTACTTCCAGGGTTGTTTGTAGGACGTATGACTTACGATCTTCTGAAACAGTATACATATACATGTGAGCAAATTCATCTTGAAGCGGGTCCTGTTTCCATATGTTGTTATATATGACCTGACCGCGACTACCGCCTTGGATACCGAATAGAGGAGCAGTGCATCCTTGATAACCATTCGGACCTATCGGTGCATCCAACTTGTAATTTCCCCCATGATATAAGTCGCAAATTTTTCTGGTCGGTTCACCACCTCCATCTTTAATATTTTGGTCGGGCATATTTCCATCAACTCCCTGCAGAAAAGGGCAGCTATAGCTACTGTCAGTCTGGACAACTTTGCCAGTATCTGTAACGTTGACATAATCTCCGCAAGGGTAAACACCATAAGAGTCATAATATAGGTAGAGTGCAGTAGCAAATTCGTCAAAATCTTTGACCCTTATCGCATCACGGGCTTTTGCGTGTGAACCTTTTTGAGAGAGGATAACCATTGCCGCCAAGACTCCTATAATTGCCATGACGATGAGTAGTTCTACCAGAGTGAAACCGTATCGTGACTGACGCTTTGACATGTGTTCATTATACATCAAAATTCAGAATACAAGAACACCGCTCACACTTTTTGCTTTTGAACGAGATTTTTGGTACTGTAAAGCCCACTTCATGTCGCGCGCATAGCTCAGTTGGTAGAGCATTCGACTGATACTCGAAAGGTCCTAGGTTCGAACCCTAGTGCGCGCACAAAAAAAGACGGAGCGTAGTGTAGTCTTTTTTTGTGCGCTCAAGCAAGTGCCATACGGCACTTGCGTCTAGGGTTCGAACACCGGAACTATGCCGAGCCACGATCCAGCGGGATCGCCACTGGGTCAAGGCGGGGCCGCGAGGTGGTGCCCAGCTCGAGGCCGACTGGTCGGCCGAGAAGCGAGGGCGAAGTCGGGTCAGTACACTAATGAAATCAAAAAAATAGTAAATAAAAACCCCGGCAGACAACAATTGTCTGCCGGGCCCGCTTGCGAAATGATCGTACTCGTCCACCCTTTGCCGAAATTTCAAGCTCACGGGCTTGCTTCGGAGTAGCTTTCGTTACTCATCTTTTCTGGGACAAGCGGCGATGGCTGATAGTCCTGTCAGATTTCAGTCAGGGGGTACTTCGGAAAGGAGTCTTTCCCACGATGGACCTCGGTTCCGCGGCTCTGTGCTCTGACAAGCTTTTCGCCAGACTGCGATATTCCGCGCAACGGTTTTCATTATGGGATCCTTTCTTTGTATGAGCCGTGTGGCTCTAGTTGCATTTCTCCGCTATGTGAGTAGTCTCAGACACAAGTCTGGGTAGCCGGAGATTCCATAATGAGCTTAGCTGTCCATGGGAAAAAAGTAAAGGCAATGAAAGGTACGTAGAATAATTATATAATGTAACCATGAGAAACATCGGCAAGTATAAACTAATTGGATCTGTCTTGCTTGCGATGTATTTGTACCGCTGTATAGCAAATCCAGACTTTAGTCATATCCTAGATAACATAAACCTGATCTTTCATGAAGCTGGTCATGTGATTTTCATATTCTTTGGAGACCTATTGTATTCGTTGGGTGGTTCGATATTGCAAATACTCATTCCTCTGGTGTTATCAGCATATTTCTTTTTACGGAGGGAAAACTATGCGGGTTTCTTCGTTTTGGCTTGGGCAGGGTACAGCATAGTTTCTGTCTCTATATACATGAATGATGCAATTGCTATGAACCTACCGCTTTTGGGAGGAGAGAGTTCTACGCATGACTGGAATCATATATTTTCTACTCTAAATATCATCTCTCATACTCACACGCTTGCAAATGCCACGCGTGCTGTGGGTATGAGTGTACTGGTAGTCTTCATACTTTTTTGCTTCCGATATTCCATGAAATATGATAAATTGGGGGTATGAATACAATAAAAACCACACCGAAGGACTTTTTCCTTCATTTGGGGGCTACAATTGCCCTCTATGTAGTCGCTTACTTTCTCATCGATCTTACCTTTAGCACCATAAACTATGCCTTTCCGGATGTATTGGCTGGCTATTTTTATTCTGGTTCATTGAACTGGCCTATCTCGACTCTCATAGTGCTCGTGCCAACACTCTATGTTTTGGAATGGCTCATCAACCGGGACCTCACAAAGTCACCGGAAAAGAAAGATCTCTGGATAAGACGCTGGAGGATATATCTCACATTATTCCTCACAAGTATCACAATTCTCGGTACGGTGATAACTCTCCTCACGACGTTTTTGAGCGGGGAGATAACCACACGCTTCATATACAAGGTGATCGTGATCTTGGTCATATCTGGAATTATTTTCGGCTACTATCTCCTGGACAAGATGGCAAATAGCAAAAAGAATACCAAAATCTCCTTGGCTGGCCTAGGATTGGTGGCTGTTATAGCCGCTATCGTCGCAGGATTCCTAGTAGTAGGTTCTCCGACCAAACAGAGGGATGTCAGGCTCGATAATAGGAGGACGAGCGACCTGTCATCCATACAGTGGCAGATCATAAGTCATTGGCAACAGAAAGAACTTTTGCCGGCAAGCCTTTCGGAATTGAACGATCCGATATCGAACTTCATCGTCCCAACAGACCCCAAAACCAAAACTTCGTACGAGTATAGGATAGTAAATGCAAATACTATTACATTTGAACTTTGCGCCACATTCGCTCAAAAATCTGAGGATAACCAAGGTCGGGGAGAGTATTATGGTGGCAAGTATGCGACCGATGTCTCTTATCCATCACCTACCATGCCAGAAAGTTGGGATCACGAGGCGGGAAGGACTTGCTTCGAAAGGACCATCGATCCTGACAGATATGCGCCTATTAAAAGAGTGATATAGGGAGTGATATAGAACTATAAAGATATAAAGACAAAAAAATATGATACTTGGTAAAAAAACAAAGATTGTTTGTACTATTGGCCCTGCTTCGGAAAACCCAACCAAGCTCACCGAGCTCGTAAATGCAGGTATGAATGTGATGCGTCTCAATTTTTCCCACGGATCCTTCGATGAGCATCAAAAGAGGGTGGATGCGATACGCATAGTCACGCAAAAGACAAAAAAGCCGGTCGCAATACTTCAGGATCTATGTGGTCCCAAGATCCGTATTGGTACATTCAAGGAGGGGATGACTATACTTACGGAAGGGCAGACATTCACACTCACGACAGAAAAAATAGAAGGAACAAACGAGAAAGTGCATGTCAATTATCCTCAGCTACCGCAGGAAGTGAAAGTTGGCGGAAAGATCATGCTTCATGACGGGCTGAAACAGCTCGAGGTGACTGAAATAAAAGGAAATGAGATTATTACAAAGGTAATAGTTGGTGGACGCCTTTCTAATTTCAAGGGAGTGAATGTTCCAGGCGCAAATCTGACACTTAGTTGTCTCACAGATAAGGATAAAAAAGATATAGAGTTTGGTGTAAATAATAAAGTGGACTTTGTTGCGCTTTCATTTGTTCGGAAGGCGGCCGATATTGTGGAACTTCGGTCAATATTGGAAACTGCAGGATCCAAGTCACACATCATAGCAAAGATAGAGACACCGGAGGCTCTGGCGGATATAGACAATATCATCAATGTTGCTGACGGCATTATGGTTGCTCGTGGGGACCTCGCAATAGAGATACCAGCAGAAGATGTGCCTTTTTTCCAAAAGCAGATCATCAGCAAGTGCCGGATCTTGGGCAAGCCAGTGATCACTGCCACTCAGATGCTCCAGTCTATGGTGACATCGCCCGTGCCTACACGTGCGGAAGTCTCCGATGTGGCAAATGCAATATACGATGGTACGGATGCCATAATGCTCTCGGAAGAAACAGCTCTGGGCGAATATCCTGTAGAAGCAGTAAAGATCATGAGTAGGGTCGCAAACCGTATAGAAAAAGAGGCATATATCAGGAGTACGGCTGTGCAGTCAGAAAATTCTCATGGTGTGACGGATATTGTTTCGCAGTCTGCTGTGCGTACTGCACATAGCATAGGGGCGAAGCTCATAGTGGCGCTCACTCGTTCTGGTCGTACGGCACGTATGATTGCGAGGTATCGCCCTATAGAAAACGTGCTCGTGCTCACGGATGATGCCGAAAATGCAAATAAAATGACAGTATCCTTTGGCTGTTATCCTATAGTTACACCCACATTCAAGACTGTAGATGAGATCTTGAAAATGGTTCGCGAAATAACCGTAGAAAACAAGCTGGCAAAAGCTGGAGACAAGGTAGTCATCATAGCGGGTATGCCATTCGGGGAAGCTATGGAAACGAACTTTTTATTGGTAGAGACGCTCTAATTGCTTGCGAAATTGAACATCACATGTTAATGTATCTCCCATGTTAATGATACGACTTCAGCGCACCGGCAGGAAACACGAACCGACGTTCCGTGTGGTTTTGACTGATCACAAGAACGGCCCAAAGAGTGGCAAGTACCTAGAAAACCTGGGTTGGTATGATACCCGTCTAGACAACAAGCTCGACCAGATGGATGTGGAGAAGATCAAGTATTGGACATCCAAGGGAGCAAAATTGTCTCTTACATTGCATAATTATCTCATCACAAAGAAAGCCATAACAGGCAAGAAACTAAATGCCCTGCCAAAGAGGACTCCTATAAAGAAAGATGTGGTGGTAGAAGAGGCAAAGGCTCCCGCGACTGCTTCAGCAGAGGCTCCAGTAGAAGCACCAGCTCCAGAGGTCAAGGAAGAGAAGGTGGAGGCACCTGTTGCGTAAGAAGCACCAAGCACCAAATCCCAAGTTCCAAATAAATTACAAATTCCAAAGAAGCAAGAGTTTGACTATTGGAATTTGTAATTTGGTGCTTATTTGGAACTTGGTGCTTGGAACTTGGAGCTTCGTCAATATGACGCTTGGAATTTGGGATTTTACTTGATAAACTATTCCTAGTACAGCGAACTGTACGATTATTATATAGAGAACTAATATGCAAGCAGATCAGCAATTTCTCGAGTATGTTATAAAAGCTTTGGTTGATAATCCAGATGCAGTAAAAGTAAACCGCACGGTTGATGAGATGGGTGTACTCCTTACACTTGAAGTTGGCGCGGAAGATATGGGCAAGATCATTGGCCGTCAAGGTAATACTGCAAAGTCGATAAGAACTCTACTCCGTGTCGTCGGTATGAAGAACAATTCCCGCGTGAACCTCAAGATAAATGAGCCAGAAGGAGGTCTCCGATCCCAGGAAGCAGAAGGTGCAGCACCTATGAAGGCCGCAGAGAGGGCATCGAAGAGTGTGGATGAGGCTATGGCGGATCTCAAAATTTAGTTTTTGTCACTTACGAGCCCACTGAGCATTTTCTTTTTTGTCTGCGGATTCGTTCGTAATATCTCGGTATTTCCACAAACCGTGCCCTACAAGGATTCGGTCACGGTTTGGGAAATACAGTGAGATATTACTTCACGAAAAGTCCTCGACAGAAAAAAGAAAATACTCAGTGGGCTGCTAATAGCAACCAAAAAGTAAAATAACAAATGAACTTTCATGTAATAACTCTTTTTCCTGAGTCGTTGGAGTCGTACTTGAATTCCTCGATTGTTAAACGTGCACAGGAGGATGGGAAGATAGGAATAAAGTATTATAATCCCAGGGACTTTGCCGTGCCGGGAAAGGAAGGAGAAGAGATGACATATGCGGAAAGGAGGGTGGATGATAGACCGTACGGTGGGGGTCCGGGGATGGTGGTAGAGGCACTGCCTGTAATAAGGGCGATAGAAGGAGCTCTAAAAGGAACAGAAAAGAGGAAAACCAAAATCATCTTCTTTAGTCCTTCCGGAGAGCAGTTCACAAATAGGGTTGCAGATAAGTGGAAAAAATATTCTGATATCATTCTGGTATGTGGCCGTTACGAGGGTATAGACGCTAGGGTAAAGAAGGCTTTTCCTATGATAGATATCTCTGTGGGGCCTTTTACTCTTACGGGGGGTGAACTACCTGCAATGATAGTGATAGATTCGGTAACAAGGAGAATACCTGGCGTATTGGGTGATCTACTTTCTATAGAAGAAGAAAGAGTGGCTAGTCCCGATGTGTATACTAGGCCTGAGGTGATCGAATATAATGGTAAAAAATACAAAGTGCCTAAAGTATTACTTGAAGGTAATCATAAGAAGATAGAGGAGTGGAAGAGGGGGAGGATAGATAAAAACATCTGAACGCGACTAGCGCCCTTTTGGGGAAGCGACAAGTTTAGATGTTATACCCATATTGCCTTGAAGTGTGTGTGTGTGTGTAATAATTACCCAATGAATATAAAACCTATCTATTTTTTAGCATTAGCGATTGTACTCTTTTCTGGAATAGTATCTGCCGCAACTACGATAAGTACTGATATCACTACAGGAGGGCAACTGAGTGTGACAGGGACAAGTACATTCATGGGGAATGTGGGGGTGGGGACGACGACACCATATGCGAAACTTTCAGTTGTTGGGGTTTCAGGTATTGTTGCAGACAAATTCACCGCTATCTCTGCAACAGCAACATCCACTATTTATGGAAAACTTAGTTTTGGGGAGCATGCGAATCTTTATAGGTTTACTGATGCTGGATCTCGTGACTATTTAAATATACGCCCAGAACAACCAAATAGGGAAATGCGTGTCGGTATTATGCCAAATGGAACGTTTGTACCTGCAACTAGCGATTCTCTGATTGCTGGTATCAAGATTTTTGGTACGGATTTTACTCAAGACCAATCGAATAATAATGACTTTGGCTTGTATCTGACCTCAGATAGTATTAGGTTTAATTCGAAGCAGAATGGTACAGGAACTGCTCTACCATTTGTCTGGAGTGCACAAGATTCAAACAAATTGATGACTCTGACAACTGCTGGGCGTCTCGGAATTGGTACGACGACCCCAAGAGGATACTTGGATATTGGGGGTTATGCAACGACGACTCGATTCACTATTCCTGAACTTAATGATTTGGCATTTCTTTCGAGCAATAAAAATGCTGTATCAGCAATTGAAATTCAGAATATCTCTACAGGTACAAGTGCGGACATGCGATATACTATTTTTGATAACAATTCAAATTATGTAGCTATAGCTCTTCCTGGGATAAATAACAGTCTAAGCTTATTTGGAACACCAAGAAATCAATATGCGTATCTTTTTACCTCAGGTGTTGGGAGAGGGTTGGCAATAGGAAATATTGGACCGACTGACATTGTTTTTGGAACGAGTAATCAAGAAAATATGAGACTTAAAACAGGTGGAAACCTCGGCATTGGCACCACCACCCCCGCAACAAATCTTCAGGTTACAGCTGTAACCGCAAATGCAACTTCCACTGTCACTATCGGCAAAGTCGGTCAAAACAAGGGTTCATGTCTAGAAATGTTCGATGCTACAGGTGCGGTCAAATATATCTATATAGACGGAACTTCTTTGGTCGTCAGCGCCACTTCCTGCAAATAGGCAAATTTCTTTTTGTTAAATATTTATTCTGGTATACTCTAGTCCATGCCAGAGATAATTTCGGACAAAAACTTGCCAGCAATCCCCATGGAAGCGATCGGAAGTCGCATTCTGCTTATTCGTGGGCAAAAGGTCATATTGAGCCAACATTTAGCTGAATTATACGGTGTACAAGTAAAGGTGTTAATTCAAACTGTAAAAAGGAATAAAGACCGATTTCCTCAAGATTTTATCTTTCAACTTTCGAAAGAGGAGTTTGAAAACTTGAAGTCACATTTTGTGACTTCAAGTTGGGGTGGTATGAGAAGAGCGTTACCGTACGCCTTCACCGAACACGGTGTTGCTATGCTTTCCTCGGTTCTCAAGAGTAAGCAGGCTGTCCAGATGAACATTCTTATTATTTGAGCTTTTATTAAGATTAAAGAAATCTTATCATCAAACAAGGAATTAGCTCAAATGATAGAAGAACTGCAAAGGGAACAGAAGATTCAGAACAACCATATAAACAGGATTTATGACTTTATAGAGAAGCTTATAGCGGAACCACTCAAGGGTAAGTCAACTATTGGGTTTAATAAGTCATAAACTTCAGTTATGTTTGAGATCGCAAATTGCGATCTCAAACATTCTTGAAGTCGCAAATTGCGACTTCAAGAATGGGTGTAAGAGAAGATCGATATTTTGCACCCTTACAGAACTTTGAGGTCGCAATCTGCGACCTCAAACAAACTTGATATCGCAATTTGCGATATCAAGAAGAATAAGTTCCGTTAAATCAAAGATAAAAACCTAAAGGAGCTTGATGAATTATGTTTTCGAGCATGACCGCAATGCGATCTGAACTACCAGAAATTGCCCGTATCTGCTGAATCCCTGGAAGCAGATACGGTAGCAATTTGGAGTGGGTGATTTTGCGGGAATGCGAGGAAATATAATTCATCAAGCTCCTGAGAAGCTCATTGAGAAACCCTTGACTTTTATTCCACCTTTTGTTAGCTTAACAACAACTTCGCCGTGATTGTGTTACGGCCCGCGGAGGATTAGGAGAGTCCCAAAAATGATCCTACCCGTGATACTAAAATAAGCATTTATTAATAGCGACACATTAAGCCGTATTGTACGGATTATTGTGCTTTTTACATAACAAAATGACTATTACCCAAGCCGCCCGTCCCAAGAAGTATTTTTCGAAGTATCAGGAGCCGCTCGCAGAGATGCCGAACCTGGTAGAGTCCCAGATGGATTCTTATCACCTTTTCCTCAAGGACGGACTTTCGAACCTGCTCAATGAGTTTTCTCCTATCAAAGACTATGCAGAAAAGAAGTTTGAGCTCTCACTCGGCGATGCGGAAATAGTACGGCCAAAGTTTAGCGAGCACTATGCGAAGGTAAACAAGCTCAACTATGAAGGGCAGATCAAGGTCAAGGTAACACTCAAGAACAAGTCATTGAATGTCGTGAAAGAACAGGAAATGTTCCTTGCGGATTTCCCACTCATGACTGACCATGGAACATTTATCATAAACGGTGTGGAAAGAGTCATCGTTCCTCAGCTCGCCCGATCTTTCGGAGTATTTTTCACTTCAAATGATGTGCGCGGCAAGAACTATTTTGGTGCAAAGATAATCCCCGCCCGCGGTGTCTGGATGGAGATAGAGACAGATGCGGACGGTACCATATATTGTCGCATAGACAGAAAGAGGAAATTTCCCATAACTTCCATCCTACGCATCCTCGGTGCAGATACAAATGAAAAGATAGTCGATCTATTCAAGGGCAATCCTGACTCCAAGAAGGTTATAGAGCAGACATTGACCAAGGATCATGCCAAGACTCCGGAAGACGCATATATCGAAATACACAAGAGGCTCCGCGATGGTGACCTTGCCACTGCTGACAATGCACGTTCATTCATCCAGGCTATACTCAGCCCCGAGCGCTATGACCTCTCTCGTGTGGGTAGGTTCCGCTTCAACAAGCGTTTCGAAAAGCCTATGGATGAAAAGTCTCTGGAAAGGAAGACTATAAATATCGATGACATCTTTACTATCATAAACTACATCGTTGCTCTTTCTATAACTCCAGAAATGCAGGCGGATGATATCGACCACCTCGGTTCCCGCCGTGTCCGCTATGTGGGTGAGCTCATAGAACAGCGTATCCGCCTCGGTCTCTCCCAGATGAAGAGGAATATACAGGACAAGATGTCTACCGTAGAGCCGGATGTCACACTGCCTGTATCTTTCGTATACCCGAGACCGCTACAGGCCAGGATCAAGGAATTTTTCACTACAAACCAGTTGTCACAGTTCATGCAACAGTCCAATACTCTCGATGAGATCGAACACCTGAGGACACTTTCTGCTCTCGGTCCTGGTGGTCTCTCTCGTGAGCGTGCTGGCTTCGAAGTCCGTGACGTGCACCCATCTCACTACGGCCGTCTCTGTCCTATACACACACCTGAAGGTCCGAACATCGGTCTCGTCTTGCGCCTCTCGACATATGCCCGTATCAACAACTTTGGCATGATAGAGACTCCTTATGCCAAGGTCAAAAACGGCAAAGTTACAAAAGATATCGTATATTTGAATGCCCTCGAAGAAGAAAACTTCCGCATCGCTCATGCGGCTACCCCATATGACAAAGATGGTAACCTCCTCGCTGACGAAGTCGAAGTCCGCATCAATGGCAAGCCTGCTATGGCAAAGAAAGAAGAGATCGACTACATAGACGTCGCCGCAAACCAAGCTTTCTCTATCGCTACTTCCCTCATACCTTTCCTGAACCACGACGATGCAAACCGAGCACTTATGGGATCCAACATGCAAAAGCAGGCTACACCATGTCTCGTACCCGAGGCGCCTTTTGTGGCGACAGGTATGGAAAATAAGGCTGTCCTAGATACAGGCAGGCTCATAATAGCTCCTGATGACGGAGAGATCACATATGTAGATGCTAGGAAGATCGAACTCAAGACAAAGAAGGGTAATACCCATACTTTCGAGCTAATACTCTTCTCACGAACAAACGGTTTTACGAACTTTCACCAGAGACCTATAGTTCACGTCGGTAACATGGTAAAGAGAGGTGACGTCCTAGCTGACACATCCACATCGGAAAACGGCCAGATCGCTCTCGGTCACAACTCTCTCGTAGCATTCATGTCTTGGTCTGGTTCCAACTACGAGGACGCCATCATCCTTTCCGAAAGAGTAGTAAAGAATGCAAAATGGAGCTCGGTTCATATAGAAGAATTTGTAGTAAATGTTCGCGATACCAAGCTCGGTCCGGAAGTCACAACCTGTGACATACCAAATGTGAGTGAAGCAAAGCTCAAGAACCTCACCGAAGAAGGTATAGTGAGGATAGGTGCAGAAGTACGCCCCAACGATATCCTAGTAGGCAAGATCAGTCCAAAGGGCGAGACTCAGCTAACTCCCGAGGAGCGACTTTTGAGATCCATTTTCGGAGAAAAGGCCCGCGATGTGAAGGATACTTCCAAGCGCATGGAAAACGGCAAGCGTGGACGTGTAATATCTGTAAAGATATTCTCTCGCGAAAAAGGTGACAAGCTCGAGTCCGGAATAATAAAGAAAATATATATAGAAGTTGCACAGGTCCGCTCGGTATCTGTGGGAGACAAGATGGCAGGACGGCACGGAAACAAGGGTGTCATCTCCAAGATCCTTCCCGAAGAAGATATGCCATACATGGAAGACGGCACACCTATCGATGTCATCCTCACTCCTCTCGGCGTGCCATCCCGTATGAACTTGGGGCAGATACTAGAACTCCACCTCGGTCTCGCGGCAAATGCCCTCGGATACCAGGCTATAGTGCCTCCTTTCATGGGTGCTACGGATGCCGAGATAAAGGAAGAGCTCAAGGCCGCAGGCTACGAAACATCTGGCAAGATGAAACTCCGTGATGGCAGGAATGGTGAATACTTCAACCAGCCTATCGCTGTCGGCTACATGTATATCATGAAGCTACACCACATGGTAGAAGACAAGATACATATGCGTTCCATCGGTCCTTACTCACTCATCACTCAGCAACCTCTCGGCGGAAAAGCCCAAGGCGGAGGACAACGTTTCGGAGAAATGGAAGTCTGGGCATTGCTCGGTCACGGCGCGGCTCATACGTTGCGCGAGATATTGACAGTCAAATCCGACGATATCATCGGACGCTCCCAGACTTTCGACTCTATTGTAAAAGGTGAGCGTATGAAGTTGCCAAACTTGCCGGCCTCATTCAATGTGCTCCTGAAGACACTTCGAGGATTGGCCTTGAATGTAGAATTACTAAAGCGATCCCAAGTCGAAGAAGAATAATAAATAAACTATCATGCAAACAATCACAACAAAGAAAATGCAGGATCCTCAGGACTTCGACATGGTTCGCCTGACTTTGGCATCGCCAGATAAGATCATAGAGTGGTCATATGGTGAAATTACCAAACCTGAAACTATCAACTATAGGACACAGCGTTCCGAGAAGAGCGGACTTTTCGACGAACGTATATTTGGTCCAGACCGAGATTATGAATGTTATTGCGGAAAGTACAGAGGCATACGCTACAAGGGAATAGTTTGTGAAAAGTGCGGTGTCGAGATCACTCGCTCTATAGTACGCCGAGACCGTATGGGTCACATAGAACTCGCTTCACCGGTTTCGCACATCTGGTTCCTTCGAAGTGTGCCTTCTAGGATAGGTCTCATACTCGGCATGACTTCTTCTGACCTAGAAAAGGTTATATATTTTGCCGGATACATGGTAACCAAGGTTCAAAATCAGGAAAAGGAAAAGTTCCTGAAAGAGCTCGATGCAGAATACAAAAATAAAGTAAAAGCGGCGCAAGATGACAAGACAAAGGAGGCACTAAAGGAACTCGTTGTCACAGCCAGGAAAGAGATAGAGTCCATAGTTCCGGGCTACGTCATGGATGAAATGACATATCACAAATATGCCATGAAGTATGGGGGACTTTTCGAGGCTTCTATCGGCGCAGAAGCAATATTTGAAATGCTAAAGAAGATAGATCTGCCCAAGCTCCGCGAAGAACTAGAAAAAGCTTACGATGAGTCCGGCTCTGCTGATGGTGATCGTTTAGCAAAGAGGCTCTCCCTCACAAAGCAGATGATAAAGGCGAACCTTCGCCCGGAATGGATGTTCCTGATCCGTATACCCGTCATACCTCCTGGTCTCCGACCTATGGTGGCCTTAGACGGTGGACGTTTCGCTACATCGGATGTGAACGACCTGTATCGCAGGGTCATAAACCGCAACAATCGTCTTTTGAAACTTAAAGAAATAAATGCACCGGAAGTCATCCTCCGAAATGAGAAACGTATCCTCCAGGAAGCGGTCGACGCTCTCATAGACAACTCTATCCGCCACAGTTCTTCTGCTGGTGCCGCCGCTGTCGCCGCTCAGAAGCGCGCTCTCAAGTCTCTTTCTGACAGCCTCAAGTCCAAGAGAGGACTATTCCGACAGAATCTGCTCGGAAAGCGTGTGGACTATTCTGGACGTTCGGTGATCGTGGTCGGACCGGAACTCAAACTAGATGAATGTGGATTACCAAAGCATATGGCAGTAGAACTTTTCCGCCCATTCGTAATATCGGGACTTTTGAAGAGGGAACTAGCATACAATATCCGCGGAGCAAACAGGCTCATAGATGACGGAGCAAAGGAAGTCTGGGAAATACTCGAAGAAGTTATCAAGGGTAAGTACGTGCTTCTGAACCGTGCGCCTACACTACACCGTCTAGGTATACAGGCATTTCGCCCCACTCTCATAGAAGGCAATGCTATACAAGTTCACCCACTAGTCTGTACAGCTTTCAACGCGGACTTCGACGGTGATCAGATGGCTGTGCACGTACCATTGTCCGCAGAGGCTCAGATGGAAGCAAAAGAGATCATGGCCGCAGACAAGAATATTCTCAAACCAGGAAACAACGATCCTACTATTGTCGCCAAGCTTCTCGATATTGTCCTCGGTTGTTTCTGGGTGACGAAGATATACAAGGCAGATGATAAGGCAGCAATAAAGAACTTTGAGTCTCCGGAGGCCGCAATTCTAGCAAATGACTTCAAGACTATAGACCTTCGCGAACCTATCATGGTTCAGGCTCCTCTCGATAAAAAGTATGCAGAATTCAAGGGAGAACGTTTCGAAACTACAGTTGGACGCATTTTGTTCAATAAGGTTTTGCCAGAAGAATATCAATTTATAAACAAAGAGATAGACAGGAAGCGTCTCGCGGCTATAGCAGATGACCTCATCGCTCTACTCGGCGCAGAATTCATAGCTCCTATTCTGGACAAAATAAAGACATTTGGATTTAACTATGCGACATACTCTGGTACGACATGGGGCATAGATGATATAAAAGTTCCTGAGATAAAGCATGAGATCATCGCAAAGTCCAAGAAACTGGCAGATGTAGTCAGCGGACAGTTCAGCGAAGGTCTCCTCACCGCAGAAGAGAGGATCAGGAAGCATACTGAGATCTGGCAAAAAGCCAAGAGTGAAGTAGAAAAGGCCATCCCGCCTAGTCTAGACAAGAATGGCTCTGTCTATGACATGGTCACCTCCGGTGCTCGCGGATCGCTCTCTCAGATCACTCAGATGGCAGGTATGAAGGGTCTCATCGCTTCTGTATCCGGCGAAACTATCGAATTCCCCATCTTGTCTTGCGCAAAGGAAGGCCTCACTCCTATCGAATATTTCATCACAACTCACGGTTCGAGAAAGGGTCTCACAGACACAGCACTAAACACTGCAAAGGCAGGTTACCTCACTAGGAAGCTCTTCGTCGTCGCACAGGATGTCGTGGTATCCGAAGAAGACTGCGGAACCAAGGATTCCATAGCGCTCTTGAAGCAGACAGCTTCTGGTATGAGCATTCCTCTTTCCAAAAACATTCGCGGACGCATACTAGCAGAAGACGTGAAGGACGGTGCGGGCAAAGTGCTCTTCCACAAGGGTCACCTCCTCTCCAAGGGAGATGCCATGAAGATCGAAGACGAGGGTATAGAGACTGTGCGTGTACGTTCACCGCTGTCTTGCAAGACTATTCGCGGTGTCTGTGCGCAATGTTATGGTCTCGATCTTGGTAAAAATAAACTCGTCGCCCTAGGTGAAGCAGTAGGAACAGTAGCGGCTCAGGCTATCGGAGAACCAGGTACGCAGCTCACGATGAGAACATTCCACGCCGGAGGCACAGCAGTCCTAGGAGGAGACATCACACAAGGTTTGCCTCGCGTCGAAGAAATCTTCGAAAAGCGCCGACCCAAGAATCCTGCCGTAGTCGCTTCTGTAGATGGAGTCGTAATAGAAGTAAAGGATCTGGGTAAAGAAAAATCTATAATTGTGTTGCCAGAGCTCGAAGACAAGGGCAAGAAAAAAGCGGCTTCTGTAGAATATACCTTCCCATATAGGAGGACGACTTTGGTCAAGGTGGGAGACACAGTAAAGAAGGGAGACCTCCTCACCGATGGTTCTGCAGACATAGAGGAAGTATTCGAATATGGTGGTGAAGAACGTGCAAAGGGCTATGTCATTTCTGAAGTCGGTAAGATATATGAATTACAAGGAGAGACAGTCTCGAGGAAGCATATCGAGATCATAGTGAAGCAGATGTTCTCACGAAGGAGGATAACCGAAGCAGGTGATACCAACCTCACCGAAGGTATGATAGTAGATGATATCCAGCTCTCCGAAGAAAATGAGCTCGCAAAGAAGGAGTCTGGTGCACCTACCAAGGCCGAGAAGATAGTGATGGGCATCACTGACACATCGCTAACTAGGAAGAGCTTCCTCTCTGCGGCTTCGTTCCAGCATACTACTCGTGTCCTCATATCGAATGCTGTTCGTGGTGCAGATGATGACCTCACAGGTCTCATGGAAAATGTTATCATCGGTCGACTAGTGCCTGCTGGTACCGGCTTCGAAGGATCGCCAAAGAAAAAGATGATCGACACTGCTTATCCTAGGGAGGAGAGCGAGGAGTAGTCATTTTGATCGCGAATAAAAGCCCGAGATTTGATCTCGGGCTTTTGCGCTATAATAGCCATATGAATAGAAATGCCGTAGAAGAAATAAAAAGGAGACTGCCGATAGAGGAGATCATCGGCGCTTATGTAAAGCTGGAAAAAGCAGGCAAGTCATACAAGGCAAAATGCCCCTTCCACAACGAAAAATCGGCATCCTTTTTCGTATCACCTGACCGGGGTGGCTACTATTGTTTTGGCTGTGGGGCAAAGGGTGACATATTCACATTTATCGAGCAGTTCGAAGGGCTTGATTTCCGGGGAGCACTCAAGGTCCTTGCAGAGAAAGCTGGAGTCGAGATAGGCCATAGCGACCCGCAAGCGGATAGCGAGAGAGACCAGCTCTATAGTGTCATAGAAGAAGCGGCAAAATATTTTGAAATACAGATCGGTCTGTCAAAGTCTGCTCTCGACTATGTAAAAAGCCGCGGCATAACAGAAGAGACTAGAAAATTATTCCGCATAGGTTTTGCTCCTGAAGGCTGGAGAAACCTCTCGGTTCACCTGACAAAAAAGGGCTACAGCAATGCCATCATGGAAAAAGCCGGACTCATAAAAAAGAGTGATACAGACAGTGGGTATTATGATAGATTCCGCGGGCGCATAATGTTTCCTATAAATGACTCCAGTGGTAGGGCTATAGCTTTTTCTGGTCGAATACTCAAGGATGATGGCCAGTCGGCAAAGTATCTAAATAGTCCCGACATGCCTCTATATGACAAGTCCCTGGTCCTCTACGGTCTGGACAAGGCTAAGAGTGAGATACGACGTATAGGCTACGCTATCCTGGTAGAAGGGCAGATGGACCTAGTCATGTCGCACCAAGCAGGGATAAAGAACACGGTAGCGGCATCTGGCACTGCCCTCACAGATGAAGTCATGAATGAAAGCGGCACAATAAGTAATCTCGGTCTGGTACGCAGACTCTCTCCCAATATCATCATAGCCTTCGATGCCGACCAAGCAGGGAGGAAAGCGGCCATGCGCGCGGCGGGTATAGCACTGGGTATGGGCATGGATGTGAAGATAGCAGATATCACCGGAGGTAAAGATCCAGCGGAACTCGTACAAGATGATGTGGAAAAATGGAAGACAACCCTTCGAAATGCTAAGCCTCTTGTAGAATTTGAACTCGGTAATGTAATGTCGGAAGTTACCGACCCCCGCAAACTACCCAAAGCCATTAATGAGCGTATATTGCCTCTCATAGTTCGCATGGAAAGTGGAGGTGATCAGTCGTTTTTTGTGCAAAAAGTTTCTGATCGTACGAAGATACCCCTGGATGTTATCTGGCAAGACTTGAAGGTTATAGAAAAACGTCAGAAACCTCCTGAACAAAATAATTACCGTAAACCTACTTCTGTACGTACCTCGAGCGAGCTGGGGAAGAGGATAGATATAGTGGAGAGGCGACTCTTCGGCCTCATTGCGCTCATGGAAAAGGAAAATTTGCCGGATGCGCCAGAATACCGCGCGACATTGAAGAATATTTCAGGTACTACTTATGAAGAGAGAGCGAACAGGGTGGAAGCAATACGTGCTGATCTCATATTCGAAGCAGAGACATTTTATGGTGCAAAGCCGGATCTATGGAAAAGACATGCGGATGAACTTCTCATAAACTTTGAGGAGGATCTGGTAAATGAAGACCTGGTGCGGGCAATGCAGGAGCTCAAGAATGCGGAGAGAGATGGGAATAAGGAACTACTGGAAGAATATGCGAAGAAGTGCCAGGTTTTGTCGCTAAGGAAAGTGCAGGTGGCGAATAAGAGGAAGAAGTGATTTGTTAATAACATCGTCCCCCAAGTCACACACTCCCTTACCTAGGCTGCGGATTTGCTCATAATATCTCGGTATTTCCACAAACCGTGCCCTCCAAGTCCCGTTAAAGGAATTTGTCAAATTGTCTGTTTGAAATGGTAGCTGTAGATCAGTCTCAGGAACTTACG
>Ga0172379_10004775_pt1 | contig 19601 bp, 12 predicted proteins | sample GrowelOW334metaG_FD_119756 | JGI IMG/M metagenome (GOLD analysis project Ga0172379, IMG submission 119756) | Groundwater microbial communities from an aquifer near a municipal landfill in Southern Ontario, Canada - Groundwater well OW334 metaG | ecosystem: Environmental > Aquatic > Deep...
AGATTATTCAATGTCCCCGGCGATCCGCGGAACCATTATCTGGCCCGCATGGAATTTGCCGCCAATAGTGATGAGGTTATGATACAGCAGCTTAACCGGCTTCAGAATACCAACAAGGTGATGCTGGGTAATATCCACACGATGGAATTAAAACCGATCCTGATTGAAACCGATAAGGCCTTTCTGGATATACAGGATGATACTCAATGGATGCAGGGCGGTAAGTTTTTTACCTGGAGCAGTGAACGCGCCGGATGGCAGCATCTTTACGTAATCTCACGCGATGGAGCCCAGGTTCGCGATGTGACTCCGGGGAATTTCGATGTGATCAGTATTCAATGTATTGATGAAAAGGGCGGTTATGTATATTTTATTGCATCTCCCGATAACCCGATCCAGCGGTACCTTTATCGCAGCAAACTGGATGGGAAAGGTAAACCCGAACGAATCAGCCCGTTGAACCAGCCGGGTCAGCATGCCTACCAGGTATCACCGGATGCCAGATATGCCATACAGACCTACTCCAACGTGTCGACCCCCAATACGATCGGTTTTGTTTCCCTGCCTGCTCACAAGCTTATCAGGGTGCTTGAAAGCAATGATCAGCTTAAGACCCGTTTCGCAGCCCTGAAAATCCGTCCGAAGGAATTTTTCCGTGTATCGGTCGAGCCGGGTGTAGATCTCGATTGCTTCATGATCAAGCCCTACGATTTCGACCCGTCAAAAAAATACCCGGTGATTTTCAATATTTATGGAGAACCGGCCGGGGCTACCGTTCAGGACAACTGGGGTGGGGGCGACCTGTACAATCAATATCTTGCTCAAAAAGGCTACATTATCATGAGCGTGGATAACCGCGGGACCAAAACCCCGAGGGGCCGTGAATGGAGGAAGAGTATTTATCGCCAGATAGGTATCCTTGCCTCAAAAGACCAGGCAGCAGCCACAAAAGCCATTATAAGTAAATATCCGTTTGTCGATGCTTCAAGGATTGGCGTGTACGGATGGAGCGGCGGTGGTTCCATGACGCTAAACTGCATGTTCCGTTACCCGGAGATCTATAAAACCGGCATTGCCGTGGCTTTTATCAGCAACCAGAAATTTTATGATACCATTTATCAGGAAAGATATATGGGGCTGCCTGACGATAATGAGGAAGGTTACCGCGACGGGTCGCCCGTTACCTGGGCTAAAAATCTGGAAGGCAATCTCCTGCTGATCCATGGTTCCGGCGACGATAATTGTCATTACCAAAGTTGTGAAGTACTTGTAAATGAGCTCATAAAACAACAAAAAATCTTTTGCATGATGGAATATCCGATGCGTTCCCATGGTATTTACGAACGCGAAGGAACTTCCACGCAGTTGAGGAAATTGTGGACCTCCTGGTGGCTGGATAAATTGCCGGCAGGACCGAAATAACCATTCTCCCGCGTGATGGCGTGTAGAGACAGATTATGATCTGTCTCTACCGTACCCTCCGCAAGATGTCGTGAATTTCTAAATTCAAAATTGGTCATGGAATCTCATAGCAGGATGCTATCGGCCGCCTCCCTTGCCCTCGCCGGACTCACCGGGTTGGTGGCCGGCTGTGCAAAGACCCAGGAGCAGCGGCCAAATATCATTTTTATTCTTACCGATGACCAGCGATGGGATGCGATGCATTGCGCCGGTAACGACATTATTTTTACGCCTAATATGGACCGGCTGGCTTCCGATGGAATCCGGTTCCCCAATGCTTTTGTCACCACTCCGATTTGTGCTGCCAGCAGGGCAAGCATTTTAACAGGACTTTACGAACGGACTCATGCTTATACTTTTACAAAGCCTCCCATAAAGCCGGACCTGCTGAAGGAGACCTACCCCTACCTGCTTAAAAAATCAGGTTATCATACCGGATTTATCGGCAAATTTGGAGTGAATGTCGAACCCGGATGGGCTGATTCACTATTCGATTACCGGAAAATGACAGCTTATCCTTACTGGAAAGAAATCAATGGCCGGAGGATACATCTAACAGATCTTCATGGTGAATATGCCAATGCTTTCCTCGATTCATGCAAGCCCGGCGAGCCATTTTGCCTGTCATTAAGCTTTTGGGCCCCCCATGCTGTCGATGAGAGCAAGGAGCAGTACTTCTGGCCTGAATGGTGTGACACATTGTATAAGAATGATGTGATCCCGGTACCCCGGACTTCAACGCCTGAAGTCTTTGAAGGCCATCCGGATTTTATCAGAAACTCTTTCAGCCGCGAGCGCTGGTACTGGCGTTTCGATACCCCTGAAAAATTCCAGGAAATGGTGAAGGGATATTACCGGATGGTCAGCGGTGTGGATGCTGTTATCGGCAGGATCAGGGAAAAGCTCAGGGAACGGGGTTTTGCTGATAATACGATTATCATTTTCATGGGCGACAACGGGTATTTTTTAAGCGATCGCCAACTGGCCGATAAGTGGCTCATGTACGAGCAATCGCTGCGTGTGCCCCTCATCATATTCGATCCGAGGGTTCCTGCAAAATTGCGTGGCAAAACCCCTTCAAATCCGGGACTGAATATTGATATCGATCCCACCATCCTTGATTTTGCCGGGATTAAAATTCCCGGATCCGCCCAGGGATTGAGCCTGGTACCCCTGGTTAAAGGCGTAACCATCGCCGACAGGCCATATATTTTATTTGAACATCTGTGGGATTTCGTGAGCATCCCCCAATCCGAATGCATACGGTCAGACCAGTATAAACTGATCCACTACCCGCAGCATCCTGGGTTCGATGAATTTTATGATTTTCAAAAAGATCCCGATGAAGTCCGCAATCTCATGAAGGATTCAGCTTACCGCCCTATGATAGGCCAATACAGGCAAAAACTCGATTCACTGATTAGTGTTTTTGGAAAGTGACGCTTCATGCGCACTTTGTCCCTCGATGCACTCTTGATCTTACAATTCAGCATTCAGAATTGGTCCTCGAATCTCAACATTCAATCTTCCCTACTTTATACTTCTATTTTAATGGCGGGTGATCCTTCCGGTAAATTCCTCAGAAAACTGCTCAGTTCCTGCGGCTTATTTGTTGAGAATGACAAAATTCGGCCTTTCTCCATGGTCAGGGTAACCATGTATTTTCCTCCGAAATTCATTTCGGTCTGGTAGGGACTCTTATGGGTACCGATTCCTTTCAATGATTTAAGCCCCTTGGGTTTCGCAAGTTCGATCTGGGTTATCTTGCTGAATGGTATCACTTTGTACTTATTACGGAACGGGGCTACTTTATATTCCACCGTATTCGATGTTATTCTGACATCAAGCCTGATAAAGAAAATGACTGCAGTGCCTATCGGCGCCAGCAAAAGTGTCAGCAGATATTTCCTTTCCTGCACGGGCATTGTGTTCCACTCGGTCTGGTAAACCATGAATGCGATAAAACCCATCATCAGGGTCACCCCTCCGAAAATCAGCAACCGCCAAACCGATGGGATGCTTTGTTCTTCGGTAAAATGTAATGAAGCCATAGCCGTTTATTATTAAATCATTGCCTAAAACAAAGATAGAATATTAATTTTGGGTTGTTTTAAGCTAATACCTGCATATTTCGATAAAGTAAGAATGTTGAGATTCCAATACAGAATTCCGAATGCCGAGTTGGAGATCCAAGTATTCTTGAAGGTGAAATTTCAACTTCAGGGTCACCTGAATCTCCTGCTCAGCATTCGGAATTCTGAATTGGAATCTCAACATTCTTACCTCAACCTCTAAACTCTAACCCCTAACCTCCCCATGAAATACCTCCCCTCACTCATCCTATTCGTCTCCATGATATCCTGCAAATCCCCCGATGCCCTCTGGATCATACAATCCCCTGCAGGTGAGAAGTATACAAAAATGGATACGACTGGAGCAACGGTTATTCCGAACGGCAGGTTAATCAAACCTTACGGACGCACCTTTCGAACCGCTCCGCATCCCTATGGTTTGTGCCTGAGCAGGGACGGACAAACTGCCGTCACGGCAAATTCGGGCACCAGCCCGTTGTCAATCACTATTTTACGCAACGTGCAATCAGATTATCCTGACATTCAGCAGGTTCCCCCGGGAGCCCAGACTGATAAAGGGGTCCTGGCCAGTGTTTTTATGGGATTGGCCATTACACCCGATAATCAAACGGTTTATGTATCAGGCGGACAGGAGAATAAGATTTATATGTTCGACCTCAAAACCGGTAAGGAATTGGGATTTATTGCTTGCGGCACAGTCACACCGGACCGGGATTTTTCACATGGCTATATTGGAGATATGACACTGAACAAAGCCGGCGACCGGCTCTATGCAGTTGATCAGATCAATTTTATCCTGCTGGTCATCGATCCGGTAAAAAAAGAGGTTTTGCACAGGGTCAATACAGGCCGCTACCCGTTTGGTGTTTGTCTATCGCCTGATGAGAAGAAAGTGTATGTGGCCAATGTCGGAATGTATGAATATACGAGGATAGCCAGCTTGAATAAGGACAGCCTCGACCAAACCTCCCTCGGATTTCCGGCATTCGCCTACCTGTCAGAGGAAGCCGAAAAGGGTATCCACAATGATTCTGTCAATATACCCGGTCTGGGCAAGCCCAATACAACCGAATCATTCTCAGTTTGGACCGTTGACGTCAGTGATCCGTCCAATCCCAGGGTAACCGCGAAAGCTAAAACGGGCAATCTTGTCGGTCAGATGCTGGAGGATTTTCCTGCAGTGGGTGGTTCCAGTCCGAATTCACTGGTGGCTACCGATGATTTTGTTTTTGTCAGTAACGGTAACAATGACAATATTTCCATTCTCGACACACGAACGGATACCGTTTTTCACACCATTCCCCTGATCCCTGATCAGCGCTTGCGCAGCTTTAGGGGAGTGATCCCTTTTGGACTCGCCGTTTCACCGGACCGGAAACGCCTGTATGTCGCTGAATCAGGAATTAATGCGGTGGCAGTGATCGATATTGCCGCGAAACAGGTGGTCGGGCATATTCCGGCAGGCTGGTTTCCCGCGAAACTTCAGGTAACGCCTGACGGGAAAAAGCTGGTTGTCTCCAATGCCAAAGGTTTTGGAAGCGGTCCAAACGGAGGTCCGGAGTTCCTTAAGGGTCCGGAAGGTACCTATATCGGCAATCTTATGAAAGGATCAGTTACCGTATTGGATATACCATCCGACCGGAAACTTAAAAGTCTGACCAAAGAGGTCATTTCCATGAATTTCCTGATGGCGAAATCGACCGATCCTTCCTTTGCAACCCGCAAAGACAATCCGGTTCCCTTATACCCGGGATACTCAAAATCGCCAATTAAATATATTGTTTTTGTTTCCAAGGAGAACCGCACTTTCGATGAGATATTCGGTCAGGTAAAGGCCGCAAATGGCGAACCTTCGATGGCTCGCTATGGTGCAGGGTCCACCTTTACCAACAGAGCGAAAAATCCGGTCATCCAGAATGCAGACGTGATGATCAACCATCTTGCCCTGGCGAACCGCTTCGCCATGTCGGATAATTTCTATGTGGATTCGGATGTATCGGCCGACGGGCATCGCTGGTTGGTCAATACCTATCCGAATGAATGGGTGGAGGCAACGGTACCTGCCAGTTATGGCGGTAACCGTAATTACGTGGCAGCCTCAAAAGCTCCCGGAAATCTTGGTTTTACCGGTGCTGCCGGGGCCATTTACCCCGAGGATTATAATGAGGCCGGATCGATGTGGGACCACCTCGACCGGAACAAAATTCCATTTTATAATTTCGGATTTTCCATCATGTTCGAACCAGGTTCCTATCAGCCTGAATACAAGTACACCGGCATCCGGCACCTGGCAAACTTCCCGATGCCCGCCCCCCTGTTTGCCAATACGTCGAGGGAATATCCCACGTATAACATGGCCATCCCCGACCAGTTCCGCATCGATCAGTTCATCAAGGTTTATAACCAAAAATGGTTAATTGATAAAAGTGTCATCCCCGCGAAAGCGGGGACCGCTACCCTGACTCAGGATGTTGGATTTCCCTCCGTCATGACCATAATCGTTCCCAACGACCATGGTGCCGGCGAACGTCCGGAGGCCGGATATCCCTTCCGCGAGAGTTATATGTGCGACAATGACCTGGCAATCGGTCGGTTGGTAGAGTTCCTCAGCCATACTCCCTACTGGAAAAACATGGCCATCGTGATCACCGAAGATGATGCGCAGGGTGGGGCAGACCATGTTGATGCCCATCGGAGCGTGCTGATGGTCATTTCTCCGTATGCCAGAAAGAACTACGTTTCCCATACCCACACCAGTTTCGGCAGCATTTTTAAAACCTTCTGGAATATCCTGGGTGTTCCTTATCTGAACCAATATGATGCGGGTGCCACCGACCTTTCGGATCTGTTCACCAAGACCCCCGATTTCACTCCATATCAGGCAATTCCGGTGGATATCCGGATATTTGATCCTGCAAAAGCACTGGACCCGTTCGATGAGAAATTTAACTGGAAAGCGGTGAGGGAATCGCCGGAGATTGACAATGTCCGTGATATGCTCCGCGACAGTAAAGAGGTCGAAGGCTGGCGCAAGTAGAGAGGGATACCTGCCTCATCCCGGTATAAAAATTGGAGGAGTTATCTCATGATGGCCACCCTTTTTAAAACCGATTTTGCCGCGTATCTAATTCGTAAAAAATAGATACCAGGTGCCAACCCATTTATGTTTATACTTTGTTCCCCTGATAGGATGAGTTGCTCACAACTCCTGCCGGTCATGTCCAGGAGTGAAACGGTAACTTCCTGGTCGTTTGGTAATCCGGAAATCTGTAAATAGTCTGCCGCCGGATTCGGGAAAACAAGAATTGGATCTGAGTGGATTTCTTCCTCTTCATCCGACGATAACTGGTCGATTGGCCGTTTCCATATTCCGTTCGTCCCCTGTACCAGGTAGAGCGTATCATTTAGACAAACAATCGGATAGGTGTCCGTTTTATTGAGCAGTCCCTCTGTATCCATTGATCTGATACTTTGCAGGCAGTCATGGCTGATGACCCATCCTTGAGAATAATAATAGAAATAATCCTCACTGCCGAGAGGTCTCCAATTCCATGGAAGGTTTTCGTCCAGTGCCAGGGATGCCGGGCTCCAGGTGCTGGTTGTTTCATCATAAACATACCAGCCCCGGGCGTTTATATTAATGTATAGTTGATCACCGCAGGAATAAAAGGATTCAGGTGATTGGTCAGCGGGCAATCCATTGTTGGTCAAGACCCATTGGTCATTTATTAGCCGTGCAACCTGACCATAATGGCAAAAGAGGGCGAAAGTCGTTGACTTGTAACCGATCAGGCTCAACGAGTTGCAGAATTGAGAAGGAAAGCTAATATCGGTCCAGGAAGCACCCAGGTTATCCGTGTAATACAATTCCCGGTTAAAGTCATAGGACATAAACAATCGGCTGCCGATTGATCTTAATATGTAATCACCAGGCAAAGCATTGGCTTTAATCGGTATCCTGTCTGAAATATCTACCCAGGTCTCGCCGTCATCGAGTGAATAGATCAACTTTCTGAGGTACCTTCCCTGGGCAACCAATGAGTTTCCAAGTGATACAATATTATTAATCTTTGCCTCCCCAAAATTGATTGGCGATTCATTCCATATTCTGCCCTGATCCACAGATGAATACAATGAATGGTTATTCCAGGCAAATAACTTGCCATGATGGGTCATGAGATTCCGGTAATCGGATTGTAGCGCTATTCCAGCATTGTTCTGAACCCAGGTGGTAGTTCCGCTCAGGTATTGAAAACCGCTAAGGGTGGATCCGCAAACCAGAGTTGAACCAGTCTGACTAATCAGATTCACGCTTTGTTCGGCAGGAAAAATACTCAGGCGGGCCCATTGCGCCTGGTCCTGAAATTTTCTGTAAACTCCGTCGTTCACGGTACCGAGATAAACCGCATTTTCTGACTTGAAAACAGTCGTTATAGCAGCGGATCCGGCATATCCAAGATCAGTCCAGGTTTCCCCGATATCCATGCTCAGATAAATCCGGTTGTTCCTTATTCCGTATAGCTCTTCACCAATACCATAGAGCAGGGTCGACTGGAATGTTGATCCCTGGTTGCCAACCTTGCTCCAAATCACAGAACTGGTACTCGCTTTGTAAAGTCCGTGCCTCGTTTGGGCAATAAACCAGGTCCCGCATTTGACCGCACACGTCACCGGATGCTCAATACTCCACGAATCATGGGCAAACCAGATCGTATCCTTCGGCAATCCGGTATTAATCATATAAAAGCCCTGGTTGTCAGGTCGGATAATATAAAATCCGCCATAATAGTGAGCAACAAATACCCGGCCCTGGTCGAGCATCATCGAATGGAAATCAAAACCGCCCACCATCAGGGGATCAATGACATGGCCGATGTTATTCAGATCCAGAATGCTGATTCCTCCGTTGGAATTCTGGTATAAAAGACTATCACCCTTGACAGCGAATTGTTTGAAAGAGTAAGGTCCCAGATATTTCCAGAATCCACTGACGCTGTCGGCAGAATAAAGTCCGTTTGGGGTGGAAATGTATTGATCCTGGCCATACGTAAAAAAGGCGGTAACATTGGCGCTGGAGCCCGGCGGATTGACTGGTGTCCATTGACCATGAACCTCGCAAAGCCAGCTGCCTAACAGGCTGATCAATCCAAGCAGGACAATTTTTCGATTATGCATGAGCTGAATGTTTTGTTGATCGGCGGATCATTGGATAGCGGGAAATTCTGCCTTTCCCAAAGGTACAGCTTTATTGAACAATACCCGTCGAAAGGGTTCCTGTTTTACCGATAAGATTTGTTCTTGTTTTTTCTCTCAACCCCTTGCAGGAATGAAAAAATCCCGTACATTTGCACCTCGATCAAACGAGGTCGTGTAGTTCAGTTGGTTAGAATATCGGCCTGTCACGCCGAGGGTCGCGGGTTCGAGTCCCGTCGCGACCGCCTCAAAGAACGAAAGCCCCTGTAGACTAAGTGTTTGCAGGGGCTTCTCTATTGCTAACTGTCCCGGTTGCAGCTCAAATGCCTGAACTTTTACCTCTTGTCTTTTCTGATAGAATTATCAGTAGGTATTCTCCCGGGGGCTATAAAAATGGCGACTAAAAAACTAGCCGGGGATTTCTCGCTTTCAAAAGACCTGACAACGACCATTGGCATCAAACACGACGCATTCTCATGGATCCCGGCTCTGCATAAGCGGAATATCTTTTTCACTCTAGGTGCCACTTATACTTATATTCTTTTAGGTACGAATGTTGGCGCAAACCTCATTGGCAATATGGAAACCCCCAGTACTGATCTGTTTTCAGTAAAGAATAATTTAAACGGCCTTGATTATCGATCCTCCAATTTCGGTTTTGAGGCTATCGTGAGTAAAAAATTGAAATTTGTCGATATTTCACTTTTTGGCTCCTTTAATCAGTCGCATTACAAAGTTCTCAGTTCAGGAGCCATTGAGGTGAAAGTGGCCAATAGCTTCTTCTCGAACGGCTCGCAGGATTTTACTACCTATACTGTTGATAATCTGATTAATGTGGACGCTAAAGTCAGCCAGTTCATTTATGGTGCAGCACTTCAGTTTTATATCGGTCCGGTTAACCTGGGGTTAAAATTTGGAACTTCCTCCCAGCGGTATTTTTCCATTTCACTGGGATATAAGATACTGAAAAAGAAATAGTATCATCCACCAATTAGTGAGCCGAAGGCGAACCTGTTAGCGACCGAAGGGAGCCAATTAGCGAAGCGAAGTCTGTTAGTGAGCGAGCCTCTTCCGAGCGTCAGCGAGTCAGCTGTCCACTCATTCTCAGCAATTCCGTCTCACTCGCCTTGCTCCTGAACTGTGCGGTCAGAAACCTGTTCTCAGCATCCATAAGCTTTTTCTGGGTCTCCCGTAGTTCGATGTCATTCGACGAACCGATCCGGTATTTCTCTTGTGCTATGACGAGGTTGCGCATGGCAAGCTTTACATTTTCCTTTTCAAATGAAGCCAGCTCAAGGTTAGTCTCATAATCGTTGAAAATCCGTTGAAGATGAGCCTTTGTATTTAACTCTGATTGTTCTACTTCCAATTTGGCCGATTCCACCCTGATTTGTGCCTGGCTTCGGTTGTGTTTCTGGTTAAACCCGTCGAATATCGAATAAGAAGCGTTGACACCGAGGTTAAACCCACTTTTCTGGCTGAGTGAAGTGATGGCAACTTCAGATTCAGATTTTAAATAATTATATCCTGAAGTAAAATTCAAGCGTGGGTACAAAGTTGAATTTGCACTCTTTCGATCAAGCATCGCAACACTTAAATTTGTTCGTGCCATTCGGATTTCAGGATTCTGCTCCATCACCTCTGCCCACAATTTCTCAAACAGGAGCCCCGGCTGAACCGGAATGTCTTTGGTCACTTCAAAGGTTTGGAACAAATCACGGCATAATAACCGGTTAAGTTCTACCTTGTTGTTTTGTAATATCTTAACCTGTTGGATGTAGGCTGAACTGTCCGCATTGTAATCCACACTGGCCTGAAGAAAAGAGAGCTCTGAATTTGATCCGAAGGTGACTCCCGCTTTTGCAATTCTTTTTCGTTCCGATGTGATGGCCATGGCCTCCCGGTAAACATCAACCAGCATCTGCTGGGCGATGATGGAGTAATAAGCCTGAATGACATCGGCTACCGTGTTTTCCACTACCGACTGAAGCTGCAGATCGCTCATATATTCCAGCTCATTCAACCGGTTTTTCTGTATGAACATATTAAACCCGTCGAACAATGTCCATGCCAGCGCAACCCCTCCGCTCAAGGTTGTGCTCCGGGCATTCGGACTCTGTTTTTCCCTGCCGTCATTGTACTGTTCGTAAGTCTTGCTTACCGACATGTTTCGCGCACCTGTCAGGTTGAGTTTGGGCAGCATGCCGGCCGCACCTGCCGAGTTGTTCAGCTCGGAGATGCGCGAATCCTTGGAGGCTAACGTGATATCATAGTTTTCCTGCATGGCAATCACGATGGCCTGGTCAAGCTTTAATGTGTCCTGAGCCAATGAATTGCAGCCCAGAAATATCTGGACGGAAATGAAAAACGAAATGGCTATAATTTTCATAATTCAGCGGATTCAGAGGTCTTTCTTTTTCTTGCCGGAGAGGTAAGTATACAAAGCCGGGATAACATACAAAGTCAGGATCAGGGCAAACATCAGACCCCCGATAATCACTATCCCCATCGATATACGGCTCTTGGCACCGGCACCCAGCGCCAGTGCGATCGGGAGTGCTCCGAGAACGGTGGCCAGACTGGTCATCAGGATTGGCCTGAACCGCTGGGTGGCGGCTTCCAGTGCGGAGGTCCGGATATCGGTACCGGCATATTTTTTCTGATTGGCAAATTCTACTATCAAGATTCCGTTTTTCGTAACAATTCCGATCAGCATGATCATCCCGATCTGACTGAAGATATTCAGTGTCTGGGAGAAAAGGATGAGCGAAATCAACGCCCCGGCAATTGCCAGTGGCACGGTTAACATGATGACCAGCGGATCGCGGAAGCTTTCAAACTGGGCGGAAAGAATGAGATAGATGAGGATCAATGCCAGCATGAACGCAAATAACAGCGTATTCGAACTTTCTGCGTAATCCCTCGATACACCGGTCAGTGAGGTGGTGAAAGTATCATCAAGGGTCTCATCGGCAACTTTCTGCATCGCTTCAATACCCTGACCCAGCGTGTATCCTTTTGCAGGGGAGGCGGATACCGTTGCCGATATATACCGGTTAAACCGGTATAACTGAGGCAGGTTCACCCGGTAATCGATTTTAACCACGTTATCGAGCTGGATCATAGCTCCTTGCCGGTTCCTGATATACACCGTACTCAGATCGATGGGCTGGTCGCGAAATTGCCGGTCGGCCTGGCAGATAATCTGATACTGCTTGCCGCTCATGATAAAGAATCCCAACCGCTGACCACCAAAGAACAATTGCAGAGTCTCAGCTATATCACGCAGGGTGAGACCCAGGGTACGGGCACGGTCGCGGTCGATCCGCAAAGTCATTTCAGGTTTGTTGAATTTGAGATTCAGGTCGACAACCTGGAAAGCGGGACTGGCCTGCGCCTTTTCCATAAAGGCCGGGATGGAAGCTCTTAATTTTTCGAGACTCGTTGCCTGAATGACAAATTGTACCGGCAATCCGGAATTTCTTCCCCCACCGATAGTCTGCTCCTGGGTCACGAAACTCCTGGCAAAAGTCATGGGCTTAAGTATCCCTGTCAGGTATTCAGCGAGCTGCTGTTGGGTACGCTGTCGCTCTGCCGGCGGCACCAGCGTTATCCTCACAAATCCGGTGTTCGTGGAACCTCCACCCATTGCGGTGAGTCCCATGTAGGAGTCCTTCTCAGGTAGAGTATCCACAATATCAATCAGTTTCTGCATGTATGCATCCATCTTCTCAAAGGATACCCCTTCAGGTGCCGTTGCAGAAATGCTTAACCTGCTCTTATCTTCCATTGGTGCAAGTTCACCGGGGATCCTGGGCCATAAGTAGGCAACCAGTCCTAGTGACACCGCCATGATGATGAATGCAATCCACCTGACTTTTAAAAATCCATTTAACGACCGGTTATAAAATCCTACCAAACCAATAAAAAAGGGTTCGGTGGCCGCGTAAAACCGGTTATGATGCTCGGCATGCTTCAACCAATGCGAAGCCAGCATTGGAGTCAGGGTAAGTGAAACAAATGCTGAAATCAATACCGCACCCGCCATGACGACACCGAATTCGCGGAAAAGCTTTCCGGTAAGCCCCTGCAGGAAAATGATCGGCAAAAACACAGCGGCCAGGGTGATGGTGGTCGAAAGTATAGCGAAAAAGATCTCTTTCGATCCCTTAAATCCGGCCTCCATCGGAGACATGCCTTTTTCAATCTTTGTATAGATATTTTCCAGTACCACGATCGCATCATCGACCACTAATCCTGTGGCAAGCACAATGCTCAGAAGGGTGAGGATATTGATGGTGAAACCTGATACATACATGATAAAGAAGGAACCGATGAGCGATATCGGAATGGCGATAACCGGGATAATTGTCGTGCGCCACTCCCTGAAAAACAGGAAAATGATCAGCACGACCAATAAAAAAGCGATCAGAATGGTTTCTTCAACTTCCGTGATGGCTTTCCTGATAGAAAGGGTCGTGTCATTCGAAACGCCTACCGTAATGTCTTCGGGCATCTCCCTTTTAATTTGCTCCAGCCTCTTCTTGACTTCATCCACAATGGCTATCTGATTGGATCCCGGCTGGGGAATGATGGCCATGCCCACCATCGGTATCTTGCCGTTTCCGCGCATGAGCGTCTTTTCATTTTCAGGCATCAGCTCTGCATGGCCGATATCCTTAAACTTGATGAGCGTGCCCGCAGATTCACGGATAATCAGATCGTCGAACTGCTCTTTCGTGCTGATCCGGCCTATGGTTCTGACTGACAACTCTGTACCGTATCCTTCAACACGTCCGGAAGGCAATTCGATATTTTCACGGTTCACGGCATCGCGGATATCAGAAGGGGTAAGACCGTAACCCGCCAGTTTCAAAGGATCGATGAATAATTTTATGGAATACCTTTTTTCACCCCAGATTCGTATTTCACTGACTCCCGGTGTGGTTTGAAGACGTTCTTTAAACAGGTTATTGGCCAATTCGGATAGCTGCAAAAGATTCCGCTTGTCACTCTGGATGGTCAAGCCGAAAATCGGGCTGGAATCGGCATCCGATTTTACCACTTGCGGAGGGTCAACATCTGGTGGCAGCGACCGGAGGGCTCTTGAAACACGGTCGCGGACATCATTGGCGGCAGCCTCCATATCCGTACCGATCTCGAATTCGACAGTAATGTTACTGCCACCGTCGCGCGAGGATGAAGTCAACGTTCTGATCCCGGCAATCCCATTGATGCTCGCCTCCAGCGGTTCAGTGATCTGGCTTTCGATGATTTCAGCGTTGGCACCCGGATACGAAGTGCTTACTGTCACTGTCGGGGGGTCAACACTCGGATACTCCCTGATCCCAAGAAATGAAAAACCGATGACCCCGAAAAGAAGGATCAGTATGGAAACCACCAGGGCCAGAACCGGCCGCTTGATAAAAATCCCGGAAAAATTCATAATTGGCCGGATTAATTATTTGCTTTACCCTGTTTCGCCTGACCCTTGCCCCTGACACTGACAGGCGTACCGTCGTTGATCTGAAGAAGACCCGATGTAATCAGGCTGTCGCCTTCCTGCAATCCCTGAATAATCTGAACATCCTTTTCAGTACGGATACCAGCAAAGATCGGTACCGAAGTGGCTTTGCCATTCTTGACCAGGAATACTTTATTCCCGGAAATGTCCCCGACTAATGACTCCGACGGTACTTTGATGGCGTCCGGGACTATCTCCAGCACCACGCTGATCCTTGCGAAAGTTCCGGGAACAAGCAACCGTTTTGAATTGCTGCAAGTGGCCCTGACTTTAACCGTACGCGTGGCTTCATCAACTCCGGATTCCAATGCGTATACCTTTCCGGTGAACTGCTCGGGCGTGTAATCCATGCTGAAAGTGATTAGCATTCCTGCTCTCATCAGACCGGTATATTTTTCTGGCACTGAAAACTCTATTTTAATAGGATCAACCTGCTGAATAGTAGCTATCAGGGTGTTAGAGGGGATATAACTGCCCGGACTGACATTCCGTAAACCGATTTTCCCCGAAAACGGCGCAAAAATCTCTGTCTTGGCGAGTTGAGCTTCCAAAATCTGCCGCTCCGCTTGTATTGATTTTAGGGTATTTGCCACCACATCATATTCCTCCTGACTGATAGCCTTGATATCCAAAAGCTGCTTTTTTCGGTATTCTTCGTCACGGGCCAGTTTTTCCTGTACCGAGTTCTTGTTTAACTGAGCCTGCAGGTCCTGATCATTGATCTTAAGCAATAAGGTCGATTTTTTAACTTCCGTTCCTTCATCAAAGAAAATTCCGGTCACCCTGCCCGGCACTTCGTTACGGAGTTCAACTTTTTCATTGGGCATTAATGACCCGGTTGAATATATGATGTTTAACATGGTGTCGGGCCTGATCACCTGAACTTCAACATTCACCGACCCGGATCTTTTGGCACCCGCAGCCGGACCGGCTTTTGTCTTTTCCTTGCAGGATAGGGTACCGGCTAGCAAGACGATTACCATCATGAGAACTCCTGATATCCTGTAACAATGAACATGGTTATTTCTTGACGGATTACTGTGATTCATAAAAAAATGTTTTCGTTGACATTAAACCTGGCAGGTTTTCCGATTGAGGTCGTAAATCTACCAATAAGTGATGCAGCTCCACAATTTCAAAAGTTAATAATTACTAAAAAAAAGGGCCGGGTACTAAAAATAGCGGATTGATATTGATTATCCCATTCCGGTTTTTGGCGTCAGCACGCTACGTTAGGACGTTGCGTATGCGAGGAGCAACGGCCGTTGTCGTCAACCTACGGGATTAAATCAAGTTTCGTAAGGAAAAGTTTGAAGTCAGAGATTCCAATTCAGAATTCCGAATGCCGAATAATTAGATCCAAGTATTTGTGAAGTAATAATTTACAACTTCATATTGACCTGAATCTCCAACTCGGCATTCGGAATTCTGAATTGGAATCTCAACCTTTTAACTTCTCTTTAAAAAGACCAATTAGATCCTTAGGTTGACGCCTATGGAACAACATCTCATCGGGGTTTGTAAATTGCTATATTTAGGATTGAATAATAGCAACATTGAACATGAAGTACCTCCCACAAAGCCTCACCGGCCTCTTTTCCCTCGGCCTGCTGGCCGGCTGTGCACAAAAGCAGGATCCCGCCACCCCGAATGTGGTGCTGATTTTTATGGACGATATGGGTTATGGCGATCTGACCTGTTATGGAGCCCCTTCAGGCTATCGCACGCCGAACATCGACCGGCTGGCGGCCTCCGGACTGCGGTTCACGCAGTTTTATTCGGCCCAGGCGGTCTCCACCGCTTCCCGCGCCGGACTCATGACCGGATGTTACCCGAACCGGATCGGCCTGACGGGTGCGATCAACCATAATGCCCGCCATGGGATCAATGAGAACGAAATGACCATGGCCGAGCTGCTGAAACAAAAAGGTTATGCCACCGGAATGGTGGGCAAATGGCACCTGGGTCACCTGAAGCCTTTTCTCCCACTGCAAAACGGTTTCGATGAATTCCTTGGCCTGCCTTACTCAAACGACATGTGGCCTGTCGGCTACCAGGGATATGCGTATGTCGATTCCCTGGCTAACAAGGATAAGCCGGTTCCTTATCCGCCCTTGCCGTTGATTGCTGGCAATGATACCATCCAATATATGAAATCGCTTGCAGATCAGGATGATCTGACCACGCGTTATACTGAACGCGCGGTGACCTTTATCAAAAAGAACAAAAAAGATCCCTTTTTCCTCTATTTTGCTCACTCGATGGTCCATACACCGCTCGCAGTTTCAAAAAAGTTTCAGGGCAAGAGCAAACAGGGAAGGTTTGGCGATGTGATGATGGAGGTCGACTGGTCGGTGGGTGAAATCATGAAAACACTGGATGATTTGGGATTAACCGATAACACACTCGTGATCTTTACCAGCGATAATGGTCCCTGGCTTAATTTCGGCGCCCATGCCGGCAATACGGCCGGACTCAGGGAAGGAAAGGGGGTCAGCTTTGAAGGCGGTCAGAGGGTTCCCTGCATTATGCGCTGGCCCGATGTCATTCCTGCCGGCACCGTGACCGGTCAACTGGCTTCCACCATCGACCTTTTCCCGACTTTTGCTTCGATCACCGGGACTTCCATGCCTATCCACATGATCGATGGTGTGGATATCTCACCTATACTCAGAGGGGATTTTGAGTGTGAACCCCGCCAGGATTTTTACTATTATTATAACCGGAACAGTCTGGAGGCAGTCAGATCGGGCAACTGGAAACTGGTGATGCCCCATCCGTACCGTTCCTATATCGGGGTCATGCCCCGCGATGATGGGAAACCCGGTCCATACGCCAGCGGGATTTCCGATACCTGTTTATACGATTTGCGAAGAGATCCGGGTGAGCGGTATGATGTCAAGGCTATCTATCCGGAGATTGTAAAAACGCTCCAACTAATTGTCGATAAGGCTCGTCTGGATCTAGGCGATGACCTGACGGGAGCCATGGGAACAAACCGTCGGCAGCCCGGTAAAATTCGATGACGGAAATGACCGGAACGGCACTATATTTGTTAGGCCTGCTCAACAAAATTAATTCAAATGAAAAGGACACTTTTTCTCTCCATTCTGCTGATGACCGCACTCGGTTTTACCGGTTGCATGAAAAATGACTGCGGGCGCGATGAGGATCCGTACATGACCGAAATTTCACCGGTCATGTTTCAGTATGAGTATGTTAACTATGCCTGGGGGTTCAGACACCATGGATTTCTGATTGATGATCATGGCTATATCAATGGATTTGATCAACCCTCAAAATGGCTCACCCCGGATTCAACCGGAATGCTCGACAGGGAGGACCTGGAATATAATCTTCGCCAGTGCGATACCGTTTGCGGGAAAGTCAATATCGATGACCTCCGGTTCTATTATCGTAAGATTGAAAATGTACGTAACGGAAAAATCCGGGATAACGGACTGGTCATGACAGATGCCGGCACCGGGGTCCTTTCAGCCTGGTATTGGAATGAAAGAGCCCATAAATATGAAAATGTCTTTCTTGTTTCCAATGGCGATGTATCCAAAATAAACCTGCATCCCGATGTAAATGCCATGGTGGAATGGCTCAAGACGGTCGGCGAGAAAACAGGGAGGTTTTATTGGTTCGGAGGGTTGTAGGAAGTAAAGCGAAGAAGAAGAACGATGGACGAAGAAGAAGATCGGTGGACGAAAGAAAGATCGGTGGACGCATGTAAGATCGATAGCAGTGTCATCCCCGCGAAGGCGGGGACCACTCCGCTTACCATGAATGCCTACGCGGGGATGACACTTCTCCGAGGATTGTTTAGTCCTTTAAAGTATTAAGTTGAACTGAACGTATGTCGTATGTCTTTTTTCTTAAGTCTTAAGTCTTAAATCTTAATATCTTAAGACTAATTTCTGCCTTTTGCCTTCTGCCTTCTGCCTTACTTTGCCACCCCAATCGCCCTCTTCACCGCGTCACTCCCATACCTCATCCTGAGTTTATCCATGGCGAGATAGAGGTTCACCTGCTCGGGAGTGTCCTCAAAGAGGTTGAGCTGCTGGGTGCCATGAACGAGTTCGCTGAAGCGGACGCCGATCAGCCTGACTAGCATCCTCCTGGTATACAGACGCTTGAACAGTTCCTGCACGATCGGGATCAGCACATGGTCGAAGCTGGTATAGGGAATCCGCTTCTGCAAGGTATGGGTATCGAAGTTGGCATACCTTATTTTTACCGTGACACAGGCGGTGAGCTTTTCCTGTTTGCGCAGCTCGAAGGAGATCTTCTCCACCATCGTGATGAGCTTACGGCTCAGATCCTGCACATCGGTGGTGTCCTGCTCGTATGTACTCTCGGAACTGATGCTTTTCTGCTCCCAGTAGGGTTCCACGGGGGTGGGGTCGATGCCGTTGGCCTTTTTCCAGATGATGATGCCGTTCTTGCCCAGCACCTGCTCCATCATTTCGGGCGGGATCTCGCTCAGCGTCCGGATCGTGAGTACACCCATCGATCTCAGGAGCTGGTAGGTTTTCGGACCGAGCATCGGGATCTTCTGGATCGACAGCGGGGCCAGGAAATTGTGTACCTCGGGCTCGGTTACCTCTTTCTCGCCATTAGGCTTGGCAATCCCGGTGGCGATCTTGGAAACAGTCTTGTTGACCGATAACCCGAACGATATGGGCAACCCGGTCTCTTGGATGATCCGCTGCCGCAACTCATGCGTCCATTTCAGGGAACCGAAAAACCGGTCCATCCCGGTGATGTCCAGGTAGTGCTCGTCAATCGAGGCCTTCTCATATACCGGCGCCGAATCGGCAATAATGTCGGTTACGGTGCGCGAATACTTGCTGTACGTCTCCATGTCACCGCGTATATAAATGCCGTCGCTGCACATCTGCCTGGCCATCTTCATCGGCATGGCCGAATGTACCCCGTACGACCGGGCCTCGTAGCTGCAGCTCGACACCACACCGCGGTCCGACATGCCCCCGATGATCACGGGCTTGCCCTGCAGAGTGCTGTTCATCAGCCGCTCTACCGACACGAAAAAGGTGTCGAGGTCCATATGTACAACCGTCCGGTCCATGCTCGCTTCGCTCGCTAATAGGTTCGCTAACGCTCACTAATTGGTTCGGCTTCGCCTCACTAATTATGCGCTTCGCGCTAATTGATTAAAAAATAAGCAAAATAAAGATGATAATATAAACAAAAATTTGATAATGGACGTCAACCTAAGAGGCTTTCTGCTACAAAACCGACTTAGGGCAAGAGGGCAACACGGCAAGAGTGCAAGAAGTAAAGCAAAAATGTTAAAATTGAAA
>Ga0172379_10004776_pt1 | contig 19601 bp, 17 predicted proteins | sample GrowelOW334metaG_FD_119756 | JGI IMG/M metagenome (GOLD analysis project Ga0172379, IMG submission 119756) | Groundwater microbial communities from an aquifer near a municipal landfill in Southern Ontario, Canada - Groundwater well OW334 metaG | ecosystem: Environmental > Aquatic > Deep...
AAAGGGACGAGAAAACCGCAGCGATGCGCGAGTTCCCGTAGGGAGGCGAGCGCCGCGAGGTGGGGTCGAGCGCGATTTCCGTCAGGAAATCGACGGGTGACCGAGTCCCGGATCCCCGACAGAGTCTAGAGTCCGGTGGCGAGGAGAAAAATTTTTATAACAATATAAGAATTTTTCTCACCGTCAACTGATCGATTATCCGAAAACCTTTTACTCAGAGGTGCTCATGCTCCTTTGCAACGATCAAGGTCCTCCGGTGACCACCTCACGCAGGTAGTCCACATAATTGCCTAAACTTTTCATCGGAGGAATCGTACAATGTCCAAAAGGATCGTAGTCGCTCCCAAGCGTACGCAAGTTACGCTCGCCGATCTTTTCAAGCCCGGATCAAATCGGGCCCCTGAGAATATCAGGATTGAGATCGTCCCCGCTAGCATGGACTGCCCGGTGACGGCAACCCTCAAGAAGAGAGTCGGTGACAGCGCCCGTGTCGAATTCACGCATCCTGACAAGGGTCCTCTCAGGGAGTGTATCCCACTGACCGCTACGGTCACCAAACTGGGCTGACAATCAAGCCCGAAGAAATACATCACCGCGTTGGGTTTACCCGACGCGGCTTTTTTATAATATAAAAACCGGCAGTACATGTGCACTCCCGGTTCGACAAACACTTACGGCGTTTGTCATTTAACAATTCGGCTCCAAAGCCAGAGAAGGATCAAGGCCATTCCGCTCATAGACGATCGGCATGTTCTGCTCCAACGAAGTCTTGAAGTCAAAACACGGCTCCAAGACAACCGGATCGATGAGTTTGCGAAGCACCATGTTCTCGGCCACATCGGGATCAGGAAATCTCGCATTCAGAAGCGCGTCCTTGAAATCGATATGCGATTCCATTGCGATGAAAGCGCACTTCTGAATGAAGTAATACACCTGATCAGGCGTTACCATTGACCCAGGCCGGCACAGTGCATCGCAAATGGCAGTCTTTGCCGCTTCCGATGCCCAACAGCGCTGGATACGGCTGATATTCTCCACCATCTGATCACGCCGAACTTCCATCCCGGAAATGACCTTTGTCATTGAGTTCAGCATGTAATCCAGCAGAATGGTAGCATCCGGCAAAGCGATGCGTTCTACGGAAGATTGGGAAATTTCCCGCTCCTCGGCAGTGGCGATATCCTCCATCACCGCCATGGCATAGGCGCGCAACAGCCGGACCATCCCCCTGATCTGTTCGTTCTTGATGGTGTTCTTCTTGTGCGGCATCGCAGAGGACCCTTTTTGGCCCTTGCGGCGCGGCTCAATAATTTCCCGATACCCTGACTGCCCGAGCAGGAAATTGTCGAATGCCATTTTTTCGAGTACGCACCCGAGAATGGCGATCTCGGATACATATCGTGCGATCGCATCACGCAGGATGATCTGCGATGCAGCCGGCCTGACAGTGAGGTGAAGCAGCTCACAGACCTTCGCCTCCAGTTCTGGAGTCAGAGAATCGCCGTAGGTGCCCATGGCACCGGAGCATTTGGTAGCGGCCAGCTGGGACTGCAGGAACATGAGAGTCTCTCGGGACTTCTTCAGGCCGTCCAAATAGACGACCACGCGTGCCGCATAGGTGATCACCTTGCCGTCCTGCCCGTGGGTAATGCCCATACAGTACGTCCATATATGCTCACTGGCCAGCTTATGGACTGCCGCGATCAGACCGTCCAGCCGGGCAATGATCTGCGCGTGGGACATGAGGAGCATGAGGGCCTGTGCCGGATCTTCGATGTCGAACGATGTCACCATCTTGTGGAACTCCGCCTGCAATTCAGGCGGCAAATACTTCCGGCACGTGTCGACAAAGGCCTGAAGATCATGGTCGATCTCCTTTTCACGGGCATCGATCTCCTTGAGAGTGAACTTAGCCTGCCGGCGGATACGCTGGTATTTTTCTTCCTCCAGCATGCCCAGCATGACACGCGCTTTGAGAATCGTCAGCTCAACTTTGAGCCACAACTCGAATTTCTTGCGAAGTGTCCAAATTCGCTTCATCTGAGGTAGCGAATAACGGTCTATCATGACATACCTCCAAAAAAATATGTTTCAAGGTTCTATTTCAAATTACCCAACCTTAGCACAGCAAAAAGCCCTAGTCAACGATAAAAAAACGACCTCCGCAGCTCATGCCACGGAGGTCAAAATACTATCGAAAAAATGTGCTTCGTTATCGATCCAGGCGGAAGATCTTGCCGTCAGCTCCCGGTGAACTCGACAAGCTAACCGGAACTCCCAGATGGCTCTCATACAGGCCTACCAATTCCTGGATACAGGGCGGCAGTTCCTCATACTGACCCATGCCGGTCAGGCTGATATCACGGAGGTCGATCGCGAGATCCACACAGGTCAGTTCGACGCGGTCCAGCACCTCGGAAGGTTTCGGATATACCATCCTGGGTATTGGTATACCGTCGATGACATAGTTCAGACATACCGGCAGCTGGAAATGCAGCCCGGAAAGCATATCCACTCTGGTGAGGAAAAGGCTGTCCACACCGTTCATGTCGCAGGCCCAGGCCGTCTCGTGCAGATCAGGACCGCCGATTTCCCGCCCGCGTCCGGTGGTGGCTCCGAGCTCATTGCCCAGGACCATGAAATACTGGGCCATCTCAACCCTGGTCGCCTCACCGGAATTTATCCGCTGGCGTTTCGCCTGAAGGAATTGCTCGCGCAACTCCGAGCTACACGTCGACAGTTCAGAGAACAGCTCAGGGCGGAGCTTCGGGAACTCTTCGGCAGAGTCACGGTCCCACCATTGGGTCGGGAACGGTCCGGCACCGACACGTGTCGGGAACAATTTCGAAACGAGAATCACCGGCCCGAAGCATCTCATCGGCAGACCGCTACAGTATGCGGCGGATTGCGCAATCGAATGCGTGGCGGAATTGTTCGGATACGTGCCGGACGAATGCAGGCCGGCCCCCTGGGTCATGCCGAATAACGTGGGAATGTTGTTCCTGGCAAGGTCGTGAAGTATCACATCCGTATCAGTCACATACTCCCATATGTTCCCGGCTAACTCGAGGAGGCGCTGGGTCTCTTCTTCAGGGTTCGCCACCGGCAAATCGCGGATACCAGACTTCTTCATCTGGATGAAAATCGGCATGAACGTTCTGTGAAAAGCGTCCACGTACCGATGGACCAGATCCGGATCAGACAGATGCCCGACCTGCAGGCCTAACCGCAGGTCAATCCCTGCCAGCATGGGAGAAATCCCCCGGCCGGTCGGTTTGGCGCTGAAACTGCCCCGGCAGTATTCAATCCACTGCTCGAGCAGTACATGGTACGACATGAGTACCGGTGCCTTCTTGCTGATGGCCAGGTTGGCTTTCGGTTCGCCGACAACCTGCTTGATTGCCGCGATCTCCGCGATCAGGCGTTCCAGATCTATTAGGACCCAGTCGCCGATCACGGACAATTTGTGGTCTGCCCACCCGGTCGGTACCAGATGGAACACCAGCTTATGCAGCTGATCATCCAGACCAGTCACCAGCCTGGTCCGTCCCGTGTTCGCACCTCCTGCTACTCGGACAAATGCTTTGTGGTACGGAGCCAAAGCTGACTCCACTACGCCCTTACCCTCATCGCCCCATTGGTCTCCGACGAGTACAGTGAACTTCCGTCCATTACTCCGGGCCTGGAGCCGATACAGATAATTACCGGCATCGTATTGCATGAAATACCTCCTGACGCCTTGCCTACAAAGCGTCCTGTGTAAGTTTCAATTCTCAAATAACTATTTTTACAAATTATCTTACCTTATCACAGTAAAAAGACGCAGTCAATCAAAAAAAGACCCCCGATTTTCTATCCGGGACCAATCACTAATCGATTATTCCCACTCGACTGTTCCTGGCGGTTTGGAGGTGATATCGTACACGACCCGGTTCACTTCCCGGACTTCATTGGTGATACGCACGGAAATCCTGGCCAATACGTCATGCGGCAACTGGGCCCAGTCGGCTGTCATGAAATCCTTGGTCGTGACCGCCCGGACGATGATCGGATGGCCGTAGGTACGGCTGTCACCTTGCACGCCGACAGACCGGATGGCCGGCAACGCCGCATAGTACTGCTGGACGCGCTTGGCCCAGCCGCTTGTTTCGATTTCCTCGCGGACGATAGCATCCGCCTGCCGGACTATTTCCACACGCTCCTGCGTCACTTCACCGATAATTCGTACTGCCAATCCCGGGCCGGGAAACGGCTGTCGCTGCACGACTGACTCGGGCAACCTCAATAGCCTGCCAATCTGCCGCACTTCGTCCTTATAGAGTTCACGGAACGGTTCAACCAGCTTGAAGCCAAAACGCTCCGGCAACCCGCCGACATTGTGGTGCGATTTTATTACTGCCGCGGTTTTGCCTACGCTGACACCCGACGTGATGGCGTCGGTATAGAGGGTCCCCTGGACCAGCCACTGCACCTGGCCTAACTTTTTCGCTTCACGCTCAAAAATACGAATGAACAATTCGCCGATGATCTTCCGCTTTCGTTCCGGATCGGCCACCCCTTTCAGTTTGGCGAAAAACTGCCGGCTGGCGTCGATAACCCGAAGATTGATATGCTGGTATCCGCGGAATGTTTTTTCCACTTGCCGGACCTCCCCCAGTCGCATCAAACCGGTATCGACAAAAATACAGGTCAGCTGTTTGCCCACCGCACGATGGACCAGTGTAGCTGCTACCGAAGAATCAACGCCGCCTGACAGTGCGCATACCACCCGGTCACGGCCAATAATTGTTTTTACCTCTTTCACTTTTTTACTGACAAACCCGGCCATTGACCAGGAACGCTTGGCTCCGGTCAATCGCACGAAATTTTCAATCATCTTCATCCCATGTACCGTATGCGCCACTTCCGGGTGGAATTGTAGCCCAAATAATTTGCGACGCTCGTCACCCATGGCGGCAATAGAACAATTGTCCGATGTAGCAGTCCTAGCAAAGCCGTGAGGCATTTTTGTTACCTGGTCGCCATGCGACATCCAGGTCAACTGTTGCTTGGCAAGGCCCCGGAATACAGAACTTTTTTTCACAATACGGACAATAGTCGGGCCATACTCCCTCAGACGCCCAGCCCTGACTCGTCCGCCAAGTTCGAATGCCATAAGCTGCATCCCGTAGCAAATGCCCAAAACCGGGATATTCAAATGAAAAACAGCCCTGTTAATGCGCAGGGCATTTTTTTCGGATAAATTCTGCGGACCGCCGGACAAGATGATCCCTTTGGCGGCAGACAACTTTTCGAGTGAGGCGGTACTGGCCAACAATTCCGCATACACCCCAAACTCTCGGATCCGTCTGACAATCAGGTGAGAGTACTGGGAACCGAAATCGATGACATAGATGCAATCATGCATAGGTTACCGTAAAAATGACGCTTCCAAAGCCCAGCGCGTACACTCCTCAATTTGCGAACGGTTCAAAATGCCGGCTTTGCGCAACAGCTCCTGCTCCTCATACAGGTTTGTCGCGTACATTTCCGGCCCGTCGGTATTGATGGTGAACTTAATCCCATTTTTCAGATATGTCCGGATGATTTGGCCGACCTCGCGGATGCCGGATACGACACTATTATGGATATTCGACGTCGGGCAGGTTTCCAGCACGATCCCCTGCCTGGAAATCTCGGACATAACCGAGGTATCCTTGACGCATAGCAACCCGTGCCCGATGCGATCGGGTTTGATCATATTCACCACATACTTCAACTCATTGATACTGCCCTCTTCGCCGGTGTGGATAGTGATGCCCAGTCCGGCCTCGCGCGCCCGCTGGAATAAAGCACGGTGCTTTTGGATGGAGAAACTCTTCCGCTGCGGACCGGCCAGGTCAATGCCGATAATCCCGCTATCTTTGTACTGGATAGCTTTGCGCAAGATAATTTCATTCTGCTTGAAGGTGAGGGTCCGATCCATCATCAGGATAATTCCCGCCTTGACCTGCGGGTATTCCAGCAGGGCCCGGTCCAGGCCCCAGAGGGAAGCGACGATAATATGGTCCAGGTCTTTTTCTCCGCCACGGTTCCTGAACATGGGATTATACCTCAGTTCCTGGACGACAATATTGCACTTGCGGTACCCGCCGCCGATAACGCTTTTGACCGCATCCTCTATGGCATCCGGGGATGACTGGATCAGCTCGGTCCAGTAGAAAAAATTATTATGCATCTCATCCAGGTTCCGGTTCCGTTCCTTGCCCGAGATCGTGATCATGTCCTCAAAATCCCAATAATTCTTGCTGGGCAACTTTATGCCCTGCCGATGCGCAATAGACCACAGTATAGCCGGATCAACGGATGCGCCAAGATGGGCATGGAGTTCTGCTCGCGGTTTGTTTGTTTTTCTCGGCATAAAAAATAGTTAATAATTCGGGGCTTTCTTGCTGATAGCAATGGTATGCGGATGGGACTCTTTCAGGCTGGCATCGGTAATCCTGATGAATCGTGCCTGTGCAGGAATTTCTGGGATAGTAGCGGCGCCGATATACCCCATACCGCTTTTCAGGCCGCCGACGATATTCCACACCACCTCTTCCACCGTCCCTTTATACGGCACGACACCCTCTACGCCTTCTGGCACGTACCGTTTTGCGTTCTTTTGGAAATACCGATCAGTAGACTTGCCGCCCTGCATGGCACCCAGGCTTCCCATGCCCCGATATGATTTGTATATTTTCCCATTAATCTTCATCAGTGTACCGGGCGCTTCACGGGTCCCGGCGAACATGGAACCCAACATGACTGTGGATGCGCCGGCGGCCAATGCTTTCACTACATCACCGGAATATTTAATACCGCCATCGGCGATAACCGGTACCCGTCGCTGCTTGGCGACTTTCACGACATCCAACACTGCCGTCAGCTGCGGCACGCCCACACCAGTGACAACACGCGTCGTACAGATGGAGCCGGGCCCGATTCCGACTTTGACGGCATCGGCAAAAGTTACAAATTCTCTGGCGGCGTCAGCGGTGGCAATATTACCCACTACCAATTGCGCTTTGATGAGTTTCTTTATCCGCCTGGCATCAGCGATTATTCTGGTGTTATGGGCATGAGCACAATCAATGAATATGACGTCGGCTCCATGACGGTCCAGCGCCTTCGCCCGCTCAATGTCATGCGGTCCGACTGAGGCGGCGGTTAGAACGCCGGATTTTTTAACTTTCCTGACCATAGCCACCGACTCCTCCACTGTACAATTACGGTGCAAGACTGCCAGTCCGCCAAGCTTGCCCAGAGTGACAGCCAAAACCGGCCCGCTGACCGTATCCATGGCAGCAGCGAGAATGGGGATTTGCAATGTTATTTTTTTTGTCAGTCGTGATTCCAGCCTCACCTCACTCCTGACCACGGATGATTTCCGTGGCGCCAGTAGTACATCGTCAAATGTTAGCCCTAATGGAAAATGATATTCGCCCATAAATAGGTTGGAAATAAAGTGGGCTCATTATATCACACTCCTCAAGCCGTCGTACAGAGTCAACTATGGCCGGCCTGTTTTGTTATAGGGTATGTCCACCACGTGCAGCCGAGACCAATGGTCGATCGGTTTGGCTAAACTGACTTTCACGTATTTCGGCGACAGAATGAAATCCTGGTACCCGCTTTCATCGCTGGTTCCGCCATTCGAGAATATCGTCACTAATTTCTTATCAAACAGAAATTTATAGCCGGCGGAGACATATTCGTGCGACCGGATCAGGACATGGGCCCCGGCTGCCTGCATGAAATCATCAAAGACCTGGCGGCCAAACAGATAGTGGCTTCCCCGCCGGTAATTGAAAACAAAACTATTAATTTCTTCAGTAGGGTCATTCCAGCGCATTTCTTCTACAATCTCGTCATCAGCCAGTTCCTTCAGGGAATTCATGGAAAGTATCGGCAACCCGCCATGGACAGCAACGATGCCGTTTCCGGTGACGACCATGCCCGGCCACCGTTCAAACAGGCCGTTTAGTTGCTCAAAAATTTCCTGGCCCCGGTCATAATCAAATGATTTGAGACAGGATCCCAGCAGTCCGAAATATTGGTTGAGCTGCATTTCCTCATGATTGCCCCTGAGAAGGAATACGTTCTCTGGATGGTGTTTTTTCAGGCTCAAAAGCAATTCAATATTCTTGATATCCGCTTTGCCCCGGTCAGCGACGTCACCCAGCATGACTAGATATAATGATTCCCCGGAAGTGACCCGCTCCACAAACCCTTCGGCCTGCACAATTGATGACACGGCGAGCGAATCCCCGTGCGTATCGCCGATGAAAATCGCCTCGCCCCGTGATGGCAGGTAAACGAGTGGCCAATCAGTAAACGGTCCAGCCGAATGAGTACTGGTTATGGTCGCTCCAATCTTGCCCCGGCCCGACTTCTGTTCGGTGATCAGCAGCTGGGTAACTTCATCAATCAGCCTGGACAGCAAGTCCGCCGCCTCTTTTGTAGCCAGTCCGATTTTTTTCCCAGTCGGCACCATAGTCATGGAATTAGTATTGTAAGTTGTTTCGGCAATATTTCAATGATGTATGTATTCCTGGGCTGCAGCAATTCACCGTCAACGTGCGCTGAAAGCGATTCATCTGACTCAATTTCTACCCGGTATCCCGTATACAGGTGCACCTCTGGCATGCCCAAGTGTTTGCCTTGTAAAAATTTAGGTAAATTTCTCAGCGCATACCATCGGCCGGTTTTCTCGACCAGGCAGATGTCAAAATGGCCGTCATCGATCTTGGCCATCGGCGTGACATAGAATCCTCCGCCATATCGCGTGCCATTGCAGGTCGCTACCAGGAACAGCCGCCCATAATATACCTCGTGTCCGTCGACTGTCACACGCACCTGCGGAAAACGATATGTAACCAACGTTCTCAGCACAGCTAACAGATATGCCCAGAACCCCCGGACAAATTTCAAGTACCGCCGTACCCGGCCCGCCGCTTCACCGTCGAAACCAACCCCAACACCGTTGATAAAATACCGGCTGCCATTCACCTGTCCGAGATCAATTTTTTTCATCGAACCTGATTTTAGAATTTCCAGGATCTTCGTGGCATTTTTCGGTATACCGATGGTCAGGGCAAAATCATTTCCAGAACCGGACGGGATAATCCCCAGCACAGCCGATGTGCCGACTAGCCCGGTGGCCACTTCATTGACCGTACCATCACCGCCGACGGCGACAATGACCTCATAGTTTACGGCTGCCTGACGGGCCAGGATGACGGCTTCACCGCTCTCCTTGGTAATAACCGTATCAAACGTCCACCCCTGTTCACGGCAATAAGACTGAATTTGGCCAATCGAATGCATCTGCTCACCATTACCGGCCACCGGATTGATGATAAAATAATATTTTGAAAAGTGTGGCATAGTCATATTAAGTATACGCCAGTTTGACACGGGTTTCCATTATGCTAAACTATTCAATATGCAACACGCAATAACACTCAACCAAGTCCCGCCATGCCAAAAGGAACCCAATTCCTCTTGGCCATATGATGCTGCATAAAAAAGTACAGGTATAAAATAAACGCATCAGGAACCCGGCTACAGAGGCCGGTTTTTTGGTATGTACAAATTGTCCTTTATAGCATTCCCAAGGAGGAAATCATGAGAACAGAAAAACTGACAGCCATGCGGACGGATGAGCTACTCGACCTACTTTGGCTGCCGAATCAACTCAGCTGCGTCGAGGAAGAGATCCTCGTTCTAGCTGAGCTGGGCGCACGTTATTTGACGCCAAAACAAAAAGCGCTGATACGCCATCTCGTGCCTGCTGCCCGGAGGCAGTATGACTATCGCGTCAGTTCATTAAATGGCTCTGTTTAAAAAACAAAGTTCTTTCATCAAAAAACGGTTACCCGTAGGTACCCGTTTTTTATATTTACAAACCACATTATTTTCTTTGGCTGCGAGACCTGGAGTCGAACCAGGATTAACGGATTCAGAGTCCGTCGTCCTACCATTAGACGATCTCGCAACGATACGGAGAATTATTGTACTAATTTCTTAAATCGGGAGTCATGTGTCCAACCATTAGACCCGCCTCGACTCGCCGTGCTCATCGCGGCGAGGCGGGCGATCTCGCAATAAGGTCAACCAATATTACAAAAAATCCTGAGATTAATCAAGTCCCCATTCTCTGCTATTCTTTGGCTGCTGTTTCGCCAAATACCTGCATGGCCTGGTCCCAAAGATTGCCACTGTCCTCTGTCTGGCTAGCCGGCTGAAGTTTACCGAATTCTTCGCTGGAAAGCACAACAGTTGCCAGAGCCAACTTCTCGCCAAAAAGCACCGTTGCCGCATCTTCAATAATCGACCGGATTGAACGCTCCTTCAGTCGGTCAGCGTGCAATTTATGCTGGAATGCCACGATAAGCTGGTCACCGTCAATCCTGTATGGATGGCCCATCTTGAGGGACAAACCCGCGGAATGATTATGTGTCCTCACGGCGGTAACAAGTTCAGACCAAGCCGATCGAATCGTATCCACACTAACCTTGATGGCAGATTTTTTTGCGGTTTCAGTTTGTTGCTGTTTTGGCGGGTCGGCAGGTTTCTTCGCTGCAGGCTGGCCTGGAGGATCGCTGGGTTTGGACGGGGCATCATGCGGGCTGTCATCCTGGTCGGTGCACAGTTCAACTACAGCTAATTCCAATGGTAACTGGACGATCTGGCTGTAACGCGCTTCACGTGACTTAGCCATGAGTTTCTCAATAATTTCCACAAGCCGGCGGGCGGTAATTTGCATGGTCAGCTGCTCGACTTCCGCCATGAGGTCCTTGCTCAGTTCCAAATTCTTCAGCTCCTCTTTTGAAGCACTGACCTTATATACCAGCACCTTCCGGAAAAACTCAATAATATCCTTGGAAAAATCCGCGATATTAATCCCCTCGTCGACCAGACGATTGATCACTAATAATCCTGCAGCGGCATCGCGCACTGAAAGGGATCGGTAAAAATCCAGAATCAATCCGAAATTTGACCGTGGAATAATCAGCGAGGCAACGTCCATCGTCACATGCTTCTCCCCAAGTGACAGCAGCTGTCCGAGAAGCACCTCGGCGTCACGGACCGAACCCTCCCCGCGCTGTGCGACAGAATGCAATACGGCTTCATCCACCTCAACTTTTTCAATTTTTGCAATAAACCTCAAGCGGGTCAGCAAGTCCTCGATATTGGCCCGTTTGAAATCAAAACGCTGACAGCGGGAAATAATGGTTTCCGGGACACGATGGATTTCCGTTGTAGCCATGATAAAAATGACATGGTCCGGCGGCTCTTCCAGCGTTTTCAACAGAGCGTTGAAAGCCGAGATGGATAACATATGCACCTCGTCGATAATGAATACTTTATAGGCGAAACGCTGCGGGGTGAACCGGGAGTTCTCGATGATGTTTTCCCTGACGTTATCCACCCCGGTATGCGATGCGGCGTCAATTTCTATCAAATCCAGCGCCCGTCCGGCGGCAATTTCCTTGCACGCTTCACAGGTTCCGCACGGTTCGCTTTTCTTGCGGTCAGTGCAATTCACGGCCTTGGCCATCAGTCTGGCCATGGTCGTTTTGCCGACCCCACGGGGACCGGAAAACAGATACGCATGGGCAATGCGTTTATGTTCGATCTCATTTTGCAGGGTGATGACAATCGGACGCTGACCGACCACTTCCGAAAAATGTTGCGGGCGGTATTTCCTGTATATGGCTTGTGACATAATAAAAAATCGCCAAATCTAATGCGATTACATTGTATCCCACTTTATTTAAATAGGCAAACTCACTTATCCTAAGCGCTAAGTTCTTCGATTTCTTCAACTGCCGGGGCTGATTTTGCATTGGCTACCGGTTCGGCGGCTATACCGTCAGCCGGTATTTTTATGATATTTTCTACAGCGGCCCAAACGCTCTCAGCATCTTTCGGCGTCAGAATGACGACTTCATCGCCCGGCTCACCTTTGAAATAGGTAATGCTGGCCAGTAACACTTTATATGACTTGTCGCCGACGATGGCCCGATATTCATCCGTTGCCTCATCGCGCGCCAGCATGCCGACCAGGCGGTTCCGGTCCACCGGACCGATCTGTTTATACATAAACGACCCATCCGCCATAATAGTCAGTTTTAGCGTATCGCCCTGGACCAGTTTTGATTTGGATGCATAATTTGCCGGGATACTGTACTGTTTACCGTCAGGTCCGATCATATTCTGGCCGTCGAACACGCCTTCGATAATTTTCTCATTCCCGGACGCTACCACCTTCCCGACTTCTTTCGCCTTATCCGTGACATCAGTGGACACGTCCTCATCATTTCCAACCATTGAACGTAAAAGCTGCCTGGCGTTCTCAAGGGAGACGTGGGCTGTTTCGACTAATTTGTTGATCTGTTGTAGTTTGTTTTGTTTCGTCATTTTTTTCTTATTTATTTTTCGGCGATGCTTTTTATATTTATTGTATGTTGATGTTTGGTTATTGCTATGTTTTTATGTTGTTTTGCTTAATTTTTGTGTGGATTTTTTACGTATGCAGTTTATCGCATACCAGGGAGTTAGTCAACACCCTCGGCAAAGCTCTCTTCGAGCTTGAGCGGCGAGGTCATCATGCCTCAGAACCGATGGCAGTGTTGATACTCAGCTACGACGGAGTATCAACCCGATAGGAATAGATGGTCATCTGGTTTGGTTCGGGTTTGTCGACCGCATCAGGAGTAAATCCTGGGATGGAAAAACTATAGGAAATAATTCGTGAGCCCGGCCTCAGCTCCGCCTTGAACTTCGGCGCCAGTTTTTTCATGGCCATCGGCGTAAGAAAACAAAAAATGACACTGGCTTGGCTCAAGTCGCGTTTCAGGAAATCCTTGAACACTACATCTACCCGGCGTGACAACCCCCGGAAAATAATCCGCCCTTTTGTCCATAAATACGGCAGAACTGAAATTTCAAAACCAACCAGCCGCTTGGCCGGCGTACTATTTGCAAGCGCTACCAACACCCTCCCGTCTCCGCATCCAAGATCATACACGATGTCATCCGGCTTGATCCCGGCTAATTTTATAATCCGGGGGATATCACGCTTGAACACGGGCACCCACGGCGCCGCTTTCAGCCCGGCATATGCGGCTGTACCGAAAAAGACGATAATGCCGAGTAAAATAAGGATAGGTAAAATTGCGTCAACCATGTGCTAATGGTATAACTTTACACTTCATATGTCCACTGACTACAGTCTTATGACCACGACAATATCTCAACACACTACCTCTCACCAATTACAGATTACCTATAACAGGCCTACTACATATTCCTCGTGCCGGTCACCGGCCCCTGCGTCGGCAATGGTTCGCCCAACCTTGAACGTTCCATAATTTCGGCTTCCACCGATTTCTTTTCACGGCCATATTTCGCCCTCGAAAGCTCTACGATCTGGCTGGCGAGGACAGGGTCCCCCACTGTCGGCGGATAGGTCATCATATTGAAAGGTTTCGAAGATGTGTTGTCGATCAGCAACTTCACATTGGCCGTATACATTTCCACGTTGATGACGTCATATTCATTGAACACCGGCTCGAACTCCTTGGCCAGCGTCTCGGCATCCTCCACACCGGCACGGAACGCGACGATAGTGCCGGCATTGCCGAAAACGGCATCTCGAATCTTGGTATCGTTATTTTCCCGGACCAGCTGGCTGATATACTGGTGGGCCATAGTCAGGTCCAGACGGTATTTCCGTGCTTCGGACAGGATGGTAGCGATGGAATCTGTGACAAAATTCTGGAACTCATCGATATATAGGTAAAAATCGTTACGTTGGTTCTCCGGAATACCGACACGTTTCATGGCCGACATTTGGAGCTTGGAAACAATAATCAGCCCGAGCAAATTTGAGTTCACCTCGCCGGTCGTGCCCTTGGACAAGTTGACCAGCAGGATCTTTTTCTTGTTCATCACATCGTCAAACGAAAATCCCGATTTTGGCTGGCCGATAATATTCCTCATCATGGCGTTTTCCACGAATCGGCCGACTTTGGAAATAAGGTAGCCGAGCATCTCAGATTTATGGAAATCTGACGTCTTAGCCATCTCCTTTTCCCAAAAGGCGCGCACCACCGGATCCTTCACTTTCGATAATTTATACTTTTGGAAAGCTATGTCAGTGAACATCCGGGGAATTTCCACGATGGTGCCGGGATCCTGTTCGTCCTCCATAAGCGTCAACATGACATTGCGCATATTATGCTCGAACATCGGACCGATCATTTCCGGAGGGAATAATTTGTAAAAAATTGCGATCATTTCCTGGACGGCGAAATCCTTCTCTTCCGGCGTCCGGGCTTCCAGCATATTCAACCCCACGGGATTTTCAGTATCACCTGGATTGAAAATGATCACGTCGTCCGCCCGCTCTTTCGGTATATGCGGCAAGACGGCATTGATCAGGTCGCCATGTGGGTCGACGACACCAACCCCTTCGCCGTTCTGAATATCCTGGATGATCATATTGGAAAGCAGGACGGATTTGCCCGTGCCAGATTTACCGATAGCATAAACATGGCGGCGCCGATCTCCCTTCTTTATATAAATGGGCACCTCTACCCCCCGATAAACATTTTTTCCGAGAAGCAACCCCTCTTTCGGGACGTTGACCGGCGCGGCTGCTTTGCGTGCTTGTAACCAGCGGATGTTTGGAGTCTCAGTCTCCGGCAACGGAAAATGAAACAGGCTAGCCATCTCTTCTGTATTCAGGACGCAACGGTATTTGTTATTATAATGCCGGTAGATGAAATCATAAATTAACTTTTCCTGGCGCCAGGGACCCTTCCGTTGGAACCCGTTGCCGTATTCATATAATGTATATTGGCTGAACGAATCCGTCACATGGGTCATGTAGGCTTTTGCCCGGTCAGCCGAACGGGCTGAGACGACGATCCTGATATTGACGTCCATGCCGGCCTTGGAAGTCTTTTCCTCGATGCTTTTAGCGATTTCCTCTTCACGTGGAGATAACTGACGGATCGGCTGGCCATCTATGGATTTTTTCTTTGGGAAAAAGGTCCGGAAAATCTCAAAAAAGAGCCCGTAGATGCCCCGCCGTCCGACCGCTTCCCTGACCGTCTTGCCCTGATGCATTTCACGGGCTACCCGCGCACCCCAATTATGCCATTCAGCCTTGGCTGAACGGACAACATATTGGATGGCGATCCCCTCATCAGGCTCAACTTTTGAGAGGACATTTGTCAGGGAATTCAACGGGTCGATGTCCAGCTGGCGGAATGTCCTGATAGGAAAGATATATTGCTTTTTGAATATCAACGAAGTAGCCAGGACACTACTCTGTGGGCGGAACAGATTGTAATCTTCCACTTCCTCGATCTGGGCCTGCGGGTACTGGGCATGGATGTGCTGCTCCATGTAGGCCTGGAAATACCTGGGCACCACTACATAAAAAGAGATCAATCCCTGGTCAGCCACGATTTCTAGCGAAAAATGGTCCGAACGGCCGCTCATCATCGTGCCCAGGCCCCGCTGAGCACGCATGCCGCCCAATACGGAAAACCACGCCTCAGCCGATGCAAGCAGCTCCGCCACAGGCCGGACGCCCTCCCTCTCAGAATCCTTGAGCGAAGATTCTTTTGGAACGGTCACCAGCAGGATAACTTTCTTCAGCGCTTCCGGCACCTGCTTGCCCTTGCGCATCCGGATCAACAGCAATGACAAAGCCCCGGTCACGACCAGTACCACTGATACGGCGACTAAAAATATCGGGAAACTTGGCTTCCCGACGATAGTGGACCAAACACCTGTAGACCCGCTTGTGGCGGCCACGGTTGTCGCGAGGGCGATGATCATGTAATGAAAATTATATGTCTTTGTGTTTTTGCTCGTGCAACGCAATGATCCGGTCTGCCTTGATCTTTGCTTCCTGCTCCAGGAAAAATTTATTCACGCCGGGGATCATCCTCAGCCAGTCACGGATCAAATCCAGAATTGACTTCACTTTTACTTTTGCATCCTGCAGCAATTTGGCGATGGCCGTTGCCGTCTCTTCGCCTTTTTTCTGGAATGCCGCCTGCTCTGCCGGATTCATCTGCATGAAAATTTCTTCCAAATGGTCGGACAGGATCGCTTCAACACGACTCTCTTCTTCACTTTTAACTTCAACAATAGGCTCCGTGACAACCGGCTGGGGAGGCGGGGCGTATTGCCTACGGGCCTGTTCGCCCTCTGGTGATATTTCAGGTGCCTGCTCCCGACGCGTCTCGGCTGGACGTTCTGGGGTCACTTCAATATGGACCTCACGCCTCTCGGGCAACGGCGTCTTTTCGGTCGAAGGCTCAGCAAATATATCCTCGACTCCACCTGGCTCTTTTTCGGGATTTACCGGGATCGGCTGGATTGCCATAAAAAATCACTAAATCAATCTAATGTTCAAATTATATCATTTTTTTACTAAAAAAGCAAGTTTCAGGCAGTGCATAACCACCCTTGACATACTGTCCGCCTGGTGGTAGTATAGTTAGTTACTTAATTGAGGAAATACTAGTTATACATATTAACGGAGGAATGGAGCAATGAAAAAGCACCTGCTGTTCTTTGTCATTTTGGCTGTTGCGTGCCTGCCGATACAGGCATGTGCGGTTACCCACAAGAATCATGGTTCCCAGACCATGACGTGGAAACGAGCCGCTTTCGGGTGCTACATCACCCTGGGCGGACAAACGCTGCTGGGAGCAGACAATTCCAGCTACGCGCAATACTACTCGCTGACCGGTAACGGGGTTCATGTGCGAATCTCCCCCATCACGCCCAACAATGGTAGCTGGAAAGTTACCAAAGTTTCATGGAGTAATGGAAAGAATGGGAAAGATATGTGGGTGAAGAATGTAAATTACAAAAAATTCACCAACAGCACGACTCTCATGGCGGTGACAATCACCTGGGAAAACCAAGGCCTCTCAACGACGGCCGACGGAAAGTTCCAGAAAACCATCCTGGACAGCTACACTGGTACGTTTTACTTCAACGTCCAGCACTGTGCCAAGACTGTTAGCCGTCGCCGGTGACCAGCCAAAACAAGAATACCGTGAGGATGAGAAATACATCCAACAATCGGTTTCTGAAAGAATAAAGGCGCAAAGAGAACAATCTCTGAGCGCCTTTTTCCTTCCCCGAGGAACCTTGCCAAAAATGAAAATATGTGCTACAATATATAGGTACAAACAAAAAGAAAGGACAAAAAAACAAAACCAACCTATGGCCATCCAAGAACTCCAGGGAAAACACATGCGATGGGTCAGCCTCACCAACGTGAGGCAGATTTCTGATCCGGAAATTACCTACATCAAGAAGAACTTCAAATGCCATCCGATTAACCTGAAAGACTGTATTATCAACGGCCAGCGTCCGAAGATTGATGTTTACAGCGATTATTTATTCCTGGTCATGCTCTTCCCGCTCTATAACCGTTCAACCGGGGAGATCATATCCGCTGAAATTGATTTTTTTGTCGGTCAGGATTATCTGATCATGGTACATGACGGCAAGCTTGAGCCGGTAGTCCGTCTGTTTAACCATTTGAGGAAAACCGGACGCGAGAAGGAACGCGATGAATTCCTGAACCGCAACATCATCCTGATCCTGCACGATCTCCTGAACATGCTTTTAATGCACACCTTCCCGATGCTGGACCATATCAGCCTGGATATCCACCAGACGGAAAAACGGATCTTCCGAGGCAAGGAAAAAGAAATGGTCGGCGCGATTCTGGCTACACGGCGGAATATCGTCAATTTCCGGAAATTCATGCAGGCGCACAAAAATATCCTGAAAAAACTGGAACATGCCAACCGCGATCTGGACCTGTATGAGCCGGCAAAAGCAGACGTGTATTTCAACAGCCTGATCGACCGCAGCAAGGAAATCTGGGATTCCCTCGACAGTTTCAAGGAATCCATCGACGCACTATATGACACCAATGAATCACTGATATCATTCAACCTGAACCAGATCATGAAGATGTTCACCAGCATTTCGGTGGTTATCTTCATCCTGACGCTGGTGGCCACCATTTTCTCCGCGAAGCTGCCCCATACGCCGTTCGCAAATTCAAATGGCGGCTTCTGGTGGCTGATCCTCATAGAACTGTTCGTAGCCTCAATAATCATCTTCATCTTCAAAAAGCGCCGCTGGATGGAATAACGCATGCCCCCATATGGCTTACATTGAAACACAAATAGAGGTCGCACAGCAGGTAAAGACCACGACAAAAATCACCCTAGCTATCGGGATGATAACTGCCGGTTTTGTCGGCATATCCCTGTTTGCCAATGCGTTCCTGGCCGGGCCGATTGGACGCAGTCTCCCAGCGACCGACACCAACCCCCCAACCGTACGGCTGCAGACTCCCCTGGCGCATAACGTCTCCGGCATACGACTGCTCTCCGTCAGCCTGATGGACTATTCCAGCATCAACCATGCGACGGTCCTGATCGACGGGAAAGCCAGTTACCGGGAAAACAATCCGAAATCCCAGTGGCTCTACTTCCTCAATTCGCACACTCTAGCTGCCGGAAAACACACCATCGCATTTCTGGCGACCGACAGCGAGGGCAACAGAAGCGTCTCTGAACCGATCCTATTCATTGTCTCCAATTAGCTATGAACCTCACCTCTTCATCTTCCTCAGTGCTCATCCTCATCCTGACTGTAGTCGGGTTCATTATTTTTTGGCTGTATCGGGAAAACATCAAAGCCCGGACCAATTTCCGCGTCCTTGACCTGTATTCAAAAGATCTCACCAAACTGGCCCAGGCAGGAAAACTGGACCCGGTCATCGGGAGGGAACAGGAAATCAACCGCGTCATCCAAATATTGTCGCGTCGGACAAAAAACAATCCCGTACTGATCGGCCAGTCAGGCGTCGGCAAAACCGCAATTGTCGAAGGGCTGGCTGACGAGATTGCCAAAAAAAACGTCACCCCTTCGCTGATCGGCAAGCGCGTCCTGGCTCTGGACCTCTCGGGGCTGGTGGCCGGCACAAAATACCGGGGTGAATTCGAGAAACGGCTGAAATCCCTGGTTGACGAGATCATTGCCGCCGAACGGAACATCATCCTCTTTATTGACGAGATGCACACCCTGGCAGAAGCCGGCGAGGCAAGCGGTGCCATTGACGCAGCAGATATCCTGAAACCGGCGCTAGCCCGCGGCGAACTGCAGGTTGTCGGTGCTACTACGCTGGATGACTACAAAAAATATGTTGAACGTGACCCGACACTGGAACGCCGATTCCAGCCGGTTATGATTGATGAGCCGACAAAAGAAAACACCCTCCTCATCCTGAAAGGCATCAGGCCGAAATACGAATCCCACCACCAGGTCAAAATAACCGACGCAGCACTGGCGGCATGCGTCAACCTGTCTGACCAATATATCCATGACCGCGTCTTCCCGGACAAGGCCATCGACCTGATGGACGAAGCCGCCGCAAAAGTGAAGCTCCAGAGCATCAGCGGAAAAGCCACAATACGCAAGCAGCTGGTCGTAGAGCCGGAGGATATCCAGAC
>Ga0172379_10004777_pt1 | contig 19598 bp, 30 predicted proteins | sample GrowelOW334metaG_FD_119756 | JGI IMG/M metagenome (GOLD analysis project Ga0172379, IMG submission 119756) | Groundwater microbial communities from an aquifer near a municipal landfill in Southern Ontario, Canada - Groundwater well OW334 metaG | ecosystem: Environmental > Aquatic > Deep...
ACGCACCTAAATCTTGTTTTCCCCAATTGATCCATGTTTCATAAGTAAAATCATTAGTAGGTAAATCATCCAAAGTAGAGGCGCTTCCTGCATTAATCGTGTCATTTATCCCATCAAAACTCAGTGCACTCCCGGCTCCTCCATAGCGTATTGCACCTGTTGCAGTAGTAGGTGTCTCACCTGCAGCACAGGTAGTAGAGCCGGAGAAGGGACAGACGAGGAGAGCATCAGCTGCTCCCATGTCAAATGCATTGTCTGAGTTGGAGGGGACGCTAGCTTGAGGATTACTGTAGTAGAGATAGTAGAGAGTAGAGGTAGATGTAGTAGTCAGGTCTGCCTGGAGATTAAAGTACACCTTAGTAGCAGTAGAGGTAGAGCATGTTCCTCCTCCGGGGAATACTAGAGAACGTGGTAGTTCTGTGTAGACAGTATCACTAGGTTGGTAGAGGATACGCAGGTCAGAGCAGTCCGGTTTGATCTTCCTTTGCTCATACAGTGTCTTGGTATCAATGGATATGGCAATGGGAGTATTGGTGTGTAGAGTAACAGGAGAAGAGTTGACTACATTAAGTCTCTGTCTCTTGAGCCAGTTACCATGAGTAGGAGACCATGATGCTTGTACATCTCTCTCTAGTGTTTTCAGTACTCCAACGGTGATACCAAGTAGCATAAGAGAGATGAGAAGGAATTTGAGACCTCCTCTCTTTACTACCATTCTATGTTTGTTTACATTTCGAGTCATGTGATACCACCAAATCAAGCCGCAATATGCTTGATTTAAGTATATATATAAAATACTAAGAAGAGAGATGAAAATTGAGGGATGAGGAAATATATATAGATTCCCGCTTTCGCGGGAATGACAGGGTATAGAGAGGGATGACGGGTGTGAGACCTGCCTGCCGGCAGGCAGGTTGCTTCGCTACGCTCGCAATGACAAAATGGACTGATTTTTATGAATTCCCACTTTCGTGGGAATGACAAGGTGTGAGATGTTTGAGATTGCCGCATCCCCCCGATTGGGAATCGGGGCTTAGCACTGCTCTGCTGCGCTCGCAATGACGTAAAATTTGTATGGATCCCCGCGTTCTCGAGGATGACAGGGCGTGAAGAGGGAGTGACTACCTTACTTGGTGAAGGAGTATTTGCCTCCGGCTTTTTCGATGATCTTGATGGCTCCAGCTGTGGCGAGGACGGCGATATCAAGAGGTTTCTCAAGTTTGCCGGTGGCGACGATCTTGAAACCTTTTTTGGCTTCTTTCTCGTTTAGCTTCAGGCTTTCGGTGAGAAGTTTGGCGTCAACTACAGTGTTGTCGGCAAATTTGTTAAGGAAGTCAAGGTTGACGACTGTGGGCTGATTGTAAATGGATTGGAAACGGTGTTTACCTTTGATGAAAGGAGTACGGCGGATGATAGGAAGCTGTCCACCTTCGAACCAGGTAGGCATTGTGCCACGAGTTTTTTGGCCTTTTTGGCCACGACCGACGGTGTGACCACCGACTCCGCAACCGAATCCGCGTCCAAGACGTTTTTTGCTAGTAGTGGTGGATTTTGGTAGATTGGCGAGTAACATATTTGTTTGTGTTTTAATTTTTATGGATTCCCGCCTTCGCGGGAATGACGATGAATATCATTTTTATGTTTGAGATTGCTTCGTCGCTTTCGCTCCTCGCAATGACAATGGTTTTATTTTTGTTTTTGAGATTGCTTCGTCGCTTTCGCTCCTCGCAATGACAAGGTTAGATTTTAACTTTTAGCAATTTGTATTTTTTGTCTAGGAGCTCAATGTGTTTGAGAGCTTTGAAGGTGGCGCGGGCGTTGGTGGTCTTGTTGTTTGAACCGAGGGACTTGCAAACAATATCGGTGATACCTGCAGCTTCGACAACAGCTCTGACGGCGGAACCGGCAATGATGCCTGTACCTTTGGGAGCAGGGCGCAGAAGTACTTCGGCGGCGCCAAATTTGGATTTGGTTTCGTAGGGAATAGTGCCTTCTTTAATTGGAACTGTGACGAGGTCACGGTTGCCTAAGCGAATAGATTTCTTGATAGCGTCGGCGACGTTGGGGGCTTTGGCTAGTCCAAGACCAACTTTGCCTTTTTTGTCTCCGGTAACAACGAGGGCAGAAAATGAAACCTGGCTTCCGCCTTGTGTCTTTTTGCTAACGCGGCGGATTTGGAGTACTTGCTCGAATCCTTCGGGAGCGGGTCGTCCTCCACCTCTGTTGTTGTTATTTGTATTACCTGAATATCCCATATGTGTTTATTGTATTTTATTTGTTTCTGAGATTGCTTCGTCGCTTTCGCTCCTCGCAATGACAATTGGTATTTTATTTGTATAGATTCCTGGTCAAGCCAGGAATGACATTATATTTTGTTATATTTATCAGGATTGACATTGTATATTATATTTTGTTTTTGAGATTGCTTCGTAGCTTTCGCTTCTCGCAATGACAGTTGGTATTAGAATTTAATGCCTGATTGACGGACGGCTTCGGCGAGAGCTTTGACTCTACCATGGAAGCGATAAGAACCACGATCAAAAACAACTTCGGTGACTTTGTTCTCTTTGGCCAACTCAGCGAGCTTGGTACCAACCTGGGTAGCGATTTCTGTGTTGGTGCCTTTGACTTTTTTGAGAGACAAAGAAGAGAATCCTGCCAATACCTTGCCGGTTTTCTCAATGATTTGAGCAGAGATGTGTTGGTTTGAGCGAGTGACGATGAGCCTGGGCTTGAGAGAAACAGACAAAAGTGACCTGCGAATACGATTCTGCCTTTTGATTTTGGGAGTAAGATTTTTTTCTATCATATACTTTAGGAAGCAGATTTAGTGGCGGTCTTGCCCTGTTTCTTGATAACTACTTCGTCGACGTAACGGATACCTTTGCCTTTGTATGGCTCAGGCTTCTTGATGGCACGGATGTTGGCCGCGACTTGACCGACGAGTTGTTTGTCGATACCGGTAATGGTGATTTTGTCTTGACCTTCGACGGTAATGGTAGCGCCTTCAACTTTTTTGAAGATAACCGGGTGACTGAAACCAACCGAGAGGGTAATACCTTCGGGGTGGGTAGCAACACGGTAACCTGTACCAATGAGTTGGAGTTGTTTGCTAAATCCGTCAACTACTCCGGTAACGGCGTTTTGGGTGAGGCGGCGGATTAGTCCATGTAAAGCTTTGACCGAGGGCACTTCTGAAGTGCGGGTAAAGTTTAAGACGTTATCTTTTTCCTCGACCTTGATGGTCTCGGGAAGAGTGACTTCCAAAGAACCCTTGGGGCCAGTGAATTTTAGAGTCCCTTCGACCTTCTCGTATTTGACCGAGTCTGGCAGGTGAAGAGGTTTGCGTCCTATGCGGCTCATATAATTTTTATTAAATAATTGGTGTTTACCAAACTTGACAAATAATTTCTCCTCCGAGATGGGCTTTTGAGGCTTCTTTGCCTGTCATAAGACCTTTTGAAGTAGAGACGATGGTGAGACCAGCTCCCGAGAGGGTGAGAGGGATGGCGTTGTAGGCCTTGTGGATTCTGACACTGGGTTTGCTGATTCTTTTGATTCCGGCGACGGCGGGTAGATCTTTTTCAAAATAGCGAAGGTCTATAACCAGCTTTGAGACAGGTTTTTGCTCGATGATGGTGAAATCAGTGACAAAACCTTCCTCTTTGAGAATCTTGATGACCTCGAGGCGAGTCTTGGAAACATTGGTAGTAATGGTTTCTCTCTTAGCGAGGTAACCATTTCTTATAGCAGTGAGGAAGTCGGCGATTGTATCCATATTTTTATTTGCTCATTTTGTAAACTCCGGGGAGTTCACCTCTGTGGACTAATTTTCTAAAACAATGACGGCAGATACCGAAGAGGCGAATGTAGCCTCTGGGGCGACCGCAAAGTTTGCAGCGGTTATGGTCGCGGGTAGCATGACCCTTGAGTTTTTTAGTTTTTGCGATTTTGCTTTTTTTAGCCACGTTTAGTTTTGTTTTTTGTAATTTAGGCTGTCTTTGTAAAAGGCATTCCGAGTGCTAAGAGAAGTTTTTCTGCTTGAGCGGAGTCTTTGGCGGAAGTGGAAATAGTCATTTCTAGCCCTTGAATCCTGCCAATTTTATCATATTCGATCTCGGGGAACACGATTTGTTCTGAAAGACCTAGGGTGTAGTTGCCGTTTTTGTCGAAGGTGGTGCGGGAAACTCCCTGGAAATCTTTGATACGAGGAAGGACAATGCCGACCAATTTCTGGAAAAAGTCGTACATTCTGTCACCTCTGAGGGTAACTTTGAGGCCGACAATATCACCTTCTCGAAGATTGAAAGCGGCGATGGATTTCTTGGACTTGGTTTCGGTAGGAGCCTGACCGGTGATGGTGGAGAACCAGCCTTTGGTCTTTTCCAAGAATTCTTTGTCTGATTTGAAGTCACGGGAACTGGTGTTGACCGTGATCTTGACCATCTTGGGTGTGGCTTCGATACTCTTGAGACCTAACTCTTTTTGAAGAGCGGGGCGGAGTTCTTTTTGGAATTGATCTTTTAGTGTTTGTGTCATTTGCTTTTCTTGGTAGTGGTGTCGTTGATAACCTGACGGCAGCGGTGACAAACCCTCACCTTGAGGGTTTGTGAGGCATCAAAACCGACTCTGGTGGGCTTGCCGCAGGAAGGACAGACTAAGGCGACACTGGCGACAGAAAGGGCGCGAGGGAGGGTGAGTATCTGACCGGATTCGTTGCCCTTGGGCTTGATGTGTTTTTTGTAGAGGTTGATACCTTCGACCAGAACTTTGTGTTCTTTGGGGTCGACCTCAAGAATTTTTCCGGTGCGACCTTTGTCTTTGCCGGCGGTTACTTGAATGGTGTCGTTGACTTTAAACTTGTACATAGTGGTTTTATTTTTGAGATTGCTTCGTCGCTTTCGCTTCTCGCAATGACAGTGGTTTTTGTTTTATTTATTTTGTTTTTAGATTGCTTCGTCGCTTTCGCTTCTCGCAATGACAGTTATTAGATGACCTCGGGAGCAAGAGAGGCAATTTTGGCAAATCCGGCATCTTTTACCTCGCGGGCGACGGGGCCAAAGATACGAGTTCCAAGAGGCTGTTTGCTGCTGATAGAGTCAATAATAACGGCGGCATTGTCATCAAATCTGAGGTAGGTACCATCGTCGCGGCGGGTTTCTTTGCGGGTACGAACGATAACTGCCTTGACTACTTGCTTGTCTTTGACGGCACCATTGGTGTCGGCACCTTCGACGGCAGCGGTAACTATGTCACCGATGTGTCCGAATCTGCGGTGAGAACCGCCATGAACCAAAATTACTTTGATAAGTTTGGCACCTGAGTTGTCGGCGACGTTGAGTACGGATCTTAGCTGGATCATAGAACTTTAGTTATTTGCCAGGCTTTGTTTTTGCTAATAGGTTTGGTCTCTTCGATAAGAACGGTATCGCCGGCTTTGGCACCGATCTCGTTGTGGACAAGATATGACTTGGTGACTTTGATACGTTTGAGATACTTGGGGTGAACCTTGAATCTGGTCACGATTACAGTGGCACTTTTGGTCATTTTGTCGGACTTGACTACGCCTGTTAAGTGTTTGTTCATAGACTTTTTGATTTAGTTAGCAACTGAGCAATTTCTTTTTTCAGCTTTTTGTGAGCATTGGTGTTTTTTTCCTGCCCGGCTTTGACTGTTAGTCTTATGGAGACTAATTTTGTCTTGAGCTCTGCTAGTTTGGTTTGTATATCTTCTTTAGCCATTTTCTTTTTCTACAAATTTTGTTTTAACTGAAAGTTTGTGACTAGCGAGGCGAATGGCTTCGGCGGCGACTTCGCGGGTGACTCCTGAAACTTCCATGAGGATCTGTCCGGGTTTGACGACGGCTACGTAACCTGAAATATCGGCTTTACCTGATCCCATACGAGCACCGGCGACTTTGTTGGTGATAGGTTTGTGAGGGAAGACTCTAAGGAAGAATTTACCCATACGTTTGGTGTGGTGAGTGATAGTGCGACGGGCGGATTCAATTTCGGCAGCCGATACCCAGCCACATTCCTGAGCTTTTATGCCGAAGTCTCCATATGAAAGGATAGCGCTTCGGGTAGCAACTCCGGACATGGTGCCGCGGAATTCTTTTCTATATTTTCGTCTTGCAGGTTGTAGCATAGTAGTATCGGTTTATTTAGCTAATATGTCTCCGGTATAAATCCAGACCTTGATACCGACATAACCCGACCTGGTAAGTGCAGGGTATTCACAGTAATCAATGTTGGCTCTTAAGGTTTGAGTGGGAACGCGACCTTGCTTGAAAGACTCTTGTCTGGCAATTTCTGCTCCATCTATCCTTCCGGAAAACACTATTTTAACACCTTTTGCCCCTGCAGCCATAACTTTCTCAATTGCTTGGTTGGCGGCGCGGCGGAAAGGATAACGGTGAGCGAGTTGATTTCCGAGACGGTCGGCGATGATAGCCGAGCTGAGATCGGGGATTTTTATCTCCATGGGGTGAAGGTTGACTTTGACGGCGTTTTTGGTTTTGTGGATACCGAGAAGTTTCTCAACTTCTTTCTTGAGAGCTTCAAGAGATGAACCTCCACGGCCAATGACGACACCGGGTCTGGAAACATACATAAAGATATCGACAGTGTTTATAGAGCGTTTGATCTCGATGGAAGTAATTCCGGCGAGCTTGAGTTTTTCTTCCAGGAATCTGCGAATGAGGTTGTCTTCGATGACAAATTTGGAATAATTCTCATCGGTGGCAAACCAAATGGATTTGGTGGGGAATATAACCCCGCTGCGGAAACTGGTTGGATGAACTTTTTTACCCATGTTTATTTAGTATTTTTCTTGGTTGTTTTAACGGCCTTAATTTTCACTGGAGCTACTTTGGCGGCTACTTCCACTTTTTCTGCTTTGGGAGCAGCTTTGGTGGGAGCAACTTTGGCTACAGGAGCTTCTTGAATTCTAAGGTTCAGTGTGAGGTGGGAGGCAATGCGTTGATAAGGTTTGGTGCGTCCACGTCCACCAATGTGAGCACGTTTGAGTGTGCGGCCTTTGGTAGCGAAGGCTGAATCGATAATGAGCGAGTCGGGAGAGGCCGAGTAGAGAGAAACGGCATTACCAATGGCTTGCTTGACGAGCTTGGCTACAGGGTCTGAAGCTCTCTGGGGAGTGATGGTGAGCTGCTTGAGAACTAGTGTAGCGCGGCGGCCAACAATAGCTTCCAATAGCAAGTTTGCTTTTCTGGGAGTAACCAGAACGTGTTGGGCGCGGGCGGTGATGATTTTTGGGTTTGTGTTTGCCATATATTTTTAGGTCTTGCTTAGAAGTCTCTTAACCATGCGACCGTGTCCACGGAAGGTGCGAGTGGCAGAATATTCTCCCAGGCGGTGGCCAACCATGTCTTCGGTAACAAAAACTTCTTTGAATACCTTACCGTTGTGAACAAGGAAGGTGTAGCCGACAAATTCAGGAGGAATTTGACTATTTCTGGCCCAGGTCTTGATGCCTTCTTTTTTTCCGGCAACTTTGAGGCGCTCGACTTTTTGGATGAGCCTTTCATTGACGTATGGTCCTTTTTTTGAACTTCTAGACATATTGATTTATTTATTTTTTGCCACGACGTTTGATAATGAGGTGGTTGCTGTGTTTCTTTTTGTTTCTGGTGCGGACACCCATAACGCGTTTGCCGTAGACAGATTTTGGAGATTTGAGACCAATTCCGGATCTACCTTCACCTCCACCGTGTGGGTGAGAGCGAGGATCTTGGGCAACTCCACGGACAGTGGGGCGGCGTCCCATATGACGGGCGCGACCGGCTGAGCCGATTTGTTCTTCTTTGTGATGTTCCTGACCGAGAGCACCGATAGTGGCTTTGGCGGCGGGACTGAAGGAGCGAATTTCACCTGAGGGTAGTTTGACCAAAATTTTGTCTTCTTCTTTGGATTGGACGAGAGCGAAGTTGCCGGCGGAGCGGACCATTTGAGCGCCTTTACCGGGTTTGATCTCGAGATTGTGGACTTGAACTCCGATAGGAATATTTCGAAGAGGAAGGCAATTGCCAACCTTGATTTCGGCGGTTTCCGAAGATTGGATGATGTCACCTACTTTGAGTCCTTGAGGAGCGAGGATGTAGTCCTTGAGACCGTTTTGGTAAGAGATAAGAGCGATTTCGACGGTGCGGTTGGGATCGTATTGGATGGCAATCACTTTGGCGTTAACCGAGGTGTTTCTTTTCCAGTCGATGTGACGGAGCTGTCTTCTTTGACGACCACCTTGGTGGCGGACAGTAATCTTTCCGGAAAAATTGCGGCCAGAGGATTTGGGGTTGATTTGTTTTAGAGTTTTGGGTATAGCAATTTTCATATGTTTTATGAATTTAGAGCGGAGAAGATTTCAATCTTCTGACCTTTTTTGATTTGGACAATGGCCTTTTTGGTAACCGGAAGATTGACGTACTGACCTGTCTTCATGGATCGGACTGTGCGAGAGGCTCTTTTGACGGTTCTAACCGAAAGAACATCGACCTTGAAGAGATCTTTGACAGCCTGCTTGATCTGGTTCTTGTTGGCTGATGGGTCAACTCTGAAGACATATTTGTCGAGAGCTGCGAGACCATAGCTTTTTTCGGTGATGACCGGCTTGATGATGGTGTTTTGGTGAATAAGTGGAGTAGACATATTATTTGGTCTTTTCTTTCTTAACAGTAGAGATCTTTTTGCCTAGATATTCGAGGGCTGTGGTGGTGAGGATGAGCTTGGCGCTCTGGGAGACCTTGAAAGCGTTGAGGCGGTTGGCAGCCAAGAGAGTGAGTCCCTTGACGTTGCTGAAGGATTTGAGGAGCTCTGGTGAGTCACCAAAGTGAACCAGTGAGGTTTTTTGTTTGGTGTAATCCTCAGGAAGGAGTTTGATGGCGGCTTTGGTGGATTTATCCTTCATTTCTTTGCTGTCCAAGACAGAAAGTCTGTCCTCGGTGCAGTAAAGGGTGAGAATTCCGGCCAGAGCCTTAAGTTTCATCTTCTGATTGAGATTTTTGAGCGGGGTAGTAAGACCGGTAGGTCCGAAGACGACACCTCCACCAACAAAGATCGGGGCGGACTTGGCGCCGTGACGGGCGTTGCCTGTGCCTTTTTGCTTGTAGATCTTGCGCTTGGAGGCAGTGATTTCTCCACGGGTCTTGGAATTGGCCACTCCACGATGGGAATTGGCTTGGTAGACATAAATAGCCTGAGTAATCAGCTTGGGGGCGACTTCAATGTTGAAGACACCAAGATCTTGGTTTGAGGCAGTAGCGGTGGTCTTTTTTGTAGGCATGAGAGTTAGGCTTTTTTGGTAACGGTGATAACAGCTAAAGTGCCACGAGAACCAGGAAGAGGACCGGTGAGAGATAGTTTACCTGTGGCGGGATCAAATGCGTGAACAGTGAGGTTTCTGACGAAAATATTTTCCGAACCCATGTGACCAGCCATCTTTTTGCCTTTGAGAACGCGTCCGGGAGTAGTACCTCTACCGATGGAACCGGGAGCGCGACCTCTGTCTGATTGACCGTGAGTGCGAGGACCTCCATGGAAACCATGGCGTTTCATGACACCTGCGGTACCTTTGCCTTTGGAAGTGGCAGTGACAGAAACTGTAGAACCGATTGTGAGAACTTCAGAAAGATTTAACTCCGATTTGGTTTCCGCTATTTCTTCTGTGCGAACTTCATGAATACTCTTAGGTGTAAAATCCAGTCCAATTTTTTTGAGGAAGCTGGAAAGAGGCTTGTTCGAGGTCATTTTACGGGAAGCAACTCCTAATATTTGGGCGGTGTATCCGTCTTTTTCTTGAGTTTTGTTGCCAAGGACCACATGACGACCTACCGTGAGGACGGTAAGAGGGACTCTTTTACCTTCAACGAAGGTTTGAGTCATATCTGTCTTGACTGCGTATATTTTATTAATCATGTTTTTTCAAAAAAACGTCCCCGGATTTCCGGGGGACCCGAAAATCAACAATGGAGTTTTGTTTTAGTAATTTAAATTTGGCATAGTCCGACTTACATCTTGATCTCGATGCCGACACCGGCAGGAAGATCCAAATGCTGGAGAGAGTCAATAGTTTTGTTAGTAGGAGAAACAATGTCGATGAGTCTCTTGTGGGTGAGAACAGCGTACTGTTCGCGAGAGTCCTTGTCGGTGTGGGGAGAAGCGAGGACGACAATGGTCTTTTTCTTGGTGGGCAGCGGTACAGGACCAACCACGTTGGCTCCAGAGACAAGGGCGGCTTGAATGATTTTCTTGGCCGCTTCGTCAATGACGCGGTGATCAAATGACTTTAGTTTGACACGGATACGTGGTTGGTCCTGCATATGAAGTTTTTACAAAGTGCTAATTTCTAAGACTTGTTTGGGTCTTTAGGCGATGATTTTGGTAATAACACCAGCACCTACGGTGAGACCACCTTCACGGATTGCGAAGCGTTGGCCATCTTCCATGGCGATGGTGGCGATGACTTCGACGGACATCTTGGCGTTGTCACCAGGCATGATCATCTCGACACCCTCGGGGAGCTTGACCTCTCCGGTGACGTCGGTGGTTCCCATAAAGAATTGAGGCTTGTAACCGGTGAAAAGAGGAGTGTGGCGACCGCCTTCATCTTTGCCTAGGATATATCCTTCAGCTTCGAATTTGGTGTGAGGGGTGATTGAGCCGGTTTTGGCTAATACCTGACCTCTTTGAACGTCATCTTTTTCAATTCCACGAAGGAGAAGACCTACATTGTCTCCAGCTTGGCCTTGTTCGAGCTGCTGGTGGAACATTTCAACTCCGGTAACGACTGTTTTAGCAGTAGCTTTGATACCGACGACTTCGATTTCATCACCAATCTTGACGACTCCACGAGCGATACGGCCGGTTACGACTGTACCACGACCTTTGATGGAGAAAACGTCTTCAACAGGCATGAGGAAGGGTTTGTCCAAGTCACGGGTAGGAGTAGGAATCCAAGTGTCGACAGCTTCCATGAGTTTCATGATGCCGTCTTGTGCTTCCTTGTCTCCTTCGAGAGCTTTGAGAGCGGAAACGCGGACAATAGGAGTGTCTTCTTCGAACTTGTATTTCTTCAAAAGTTCACGGATTTCCATTTCGACGAGCTCGAGGAGCTCAGGGTCGGAAACGGCGTCAACTTTGTTGAGAGCAACTACGAGACGAGGAACGTTGACCTGGTGAGCGAGAAGGATGTGTTCTTTGGTCTGAGGCATAGGACCATCAGTGGCAGCGACGACCAAGATAGCACCGTCCATCTGAGCGGCACCGGTGATCATGTTTTTGATGTAGTCACGGTGTCCAGGACAGTCGATGTGAGCGTAGTGGCGAGCAGCAGTCTCGTAAGGAACGTGAGAGATCTGAATCGTAACACCGCGTGCTCTCTCTTCGGGAGAGGAGTCAATTTTATCGAAAGCAAGAGCCTCGGCTAAGCCTTGGGCTGCGAGGGTAGTGGTAATAGCGGCGGTAAGGGTTGTCTTGCCGTGGTCGACGTGACCAATGGTACCGATATTAACGTGAGGCTTGGTGCGGGAAAAAGTAGCCATATTTATTTAATTATTATTTAATTACTAATTTTATTTTTAGCGTTTGCGATTATATCAGATTTTAAGCTAGTTGGTCGAAGTTTTCAACAGTTTAGCTGCAAAACTCTGAGGAAGCTCTTGATAATGCGAGGGTTCCATATAATAGCTGGCGCGTCCGGCAGTGAGAGAACGGATGGCTGTGGCGTAGGCAGAAAGCTCGGAAAGTGGCACTTGGGCGGTGATCACACGGGCGTTGCCTCTCTGGGCGGTGCCGGCGATCTGAGCGCGTCTGGCGGAGAGATCACCTATGATATCACCCATATTGCCTTCAGGAGTGGTGACTTCCACTTTCATGATAGGTTCGAGGATAACCGGACCGGCGTGTTTGACCGCATCCTGGAGAGCCATTGACCCAGCAATCTTGAAAGACATTTCGGAAGAGTCGACTTCGTGGAAAGATCCATCTACAACTGCGACATCCAAGTCGACCATGTTGAATCCGGCGATAATGCCATTGTCGAGTGCTTCGCGAACACCTTTTTCGATAGGACTGATAAATTCACGAGGGATAGAACCTCCAACAATTTTGTTGGTGAAAGTGAATCCTTCTCCTCTCGGTTTGGGAGTAACGACAAGAATTGCATGACCGTATTGACCACGACCTCCTGATTGACGAATGTATTTGCCTTCACCGCGGGCTTCTTTGGTGATGGTTTCGCGATAAGCGACTTGAGGAGCACCAGTGGTGGCCTCAACTTTGAATTCACGTTTTAGACGGTCGACCAAAATTTCAAGATGAAGCTCTCCCATACCGGCGATGACTGTTTGACCGGTGTCATGATCGGTTTTGATTTTGAAGGTAGGATCTTCTTCTGCAAGACGACCGAGTGCAATATCAAGTTTTTCTTGATCGGCTTTGGTTTTGGGTTCGATGGCCAAGGAGATAACAGGATCAGGGAAGTTGATCGATTCGAGAATGAGTGGCTTGGATTCGTCACAGAGAGTGTCACCTGTTTTGGTGGCTTTGAGGCCGACAATACCGACGATCTCACCTGCACCGGCTACTGCAATTTCTTCTCTGGAGTTGGCATGCATGAGCATGAGACGACCGACGCGTTCTCTTTCGTCTTTACCTGGGTTGTAAATGTATGAACCGGAAACGATTTTTCCTGAATATATACGGACATAGGTGAGCTTACCAACGTGAGGATCGGCTTGGATTTTGAAGGCAAGACCAGAGAAAGGTTCAGCTGGGTCAGGTTTTCTGACTTCTTCTGCTTGAGTAGTGGGGTTTAGACCACGAGTGAAGTCTTTGTCCAAAGGAGAGGGGAGGAAATCTACAACGGCATCAAGGAGGGGCTGGACACCTTTGTTTCTTAGGGATGATCCGGGGAATACAGGAACGATTACGTTGGCTATAGTGGCTTTTCTGAGAGCATCTTTGAGCTCTTTTTGTGTAGGCTCTTCACCGGCGAAGAATTTGTCCATGAGACTTTCTTCTGTCTCTACTATGGCTTCAATTAGTTTCGATCTCTCCTCTTCGCATAGATCTTTCATGTCTTCGGGGAAACCTGGAAGAACGTCGTAGTGTGCGCCGGTTTCGTCACCTCTCCAAATAATGTGTTTGCGTTCGAGCAAAAGAGCGATACCCTTGAAGGTGTTTTCGACTCCAATAGGAAGCGCCATAGTAGCAGTCTTGGCACCTAGCTTGACATGAACGTCATCAAGGGTGGCTTGGAAATCAGCACCCAAAACATCCATTTTATTTATTAGAGCAATACGAGGAACTTTGTATTTGTCGGCTTGTCTCCAGACAGTTTCTGTTTGGGATTGAACACCGGAACCGGCGTCTAGGACGATAATACCTCCATCAAGAACACGGAGAGAACGTTCTACTTCGGCAGTGAAGTCGACATGCCCGGGAGTATCGATGATGTTGAAACGGCAAGTGTCTTTGATATTGGAGTCTTCGAGGGCTGGGGTCCAAAAAGTGGTGGTGGCAGCAGAGACGATGGTAATACCACGTTCTCTCTCCTGATCCATCCAGTCCATTTGGGTATCACCTTCATCGATATCACCAATCTTGTAAGTTTTTCCAGTATAAAAAAGAATTCTTTCGGTGGTGGTGGTCTTTCCCGCATCGATATGTGCAATGACTCCAATGTTACGAACTTTGTCCAATGGAACTGTTTTTTGTGTTGCTGCAGCCATATTTTTTTATTTTTTTGTGTCTTTGTAACTTGACGGTCGAAAACCTGCCCAACAGAGGACAGAGTTCAAACAGAGCTAATTTTATCACAACTGAGCCTGTTTTGGGTAAGATTAACTATAGACAGTGTCGTGAGAGCCAATACGGGTGAAGACGACATTATCTCCGTCCAGTTCAAAAATTATTCGAGTAGACATGTCGACAGATATGGACCAGTTTTGACGGCTGGCTAATTTATGTGTGCGAAGAGCCGGATGGTCGGGGTCTGTGAGCAGTTCTTTAAAAGTTTTGATGAGTTTTTCTTTTATTTCACCATCCCCGGATATGAGATGTTTCATCTCTTTTTCAAAGTCGGGGGTGATGATAAGGCGATACATATTTAAAAATTATGAAAATATTTATCGACTGCTTCGGGTGATGAAAGGACTGTGTTTGCCTCCTCAGTATCGGAAGAAAAGATTTCGTTCAGCTCGCCTTCAGAAACTCCCCTGGTGTAGTGCAGTGTTTGGAAACCGAACTCTCTGGCAGAACTGTTGATGTCTGAGCGATCATCGATCACCAGAACTTCATTTATTTGAAGAGACGGAAGTAGTTGGATTGCCTGGGAGTAGGCGGATTGCCAAAATTCCGGGGATGGCTTGGGGGTGGTGGGGGTAGAGTTGACAATGAGATCAGCCAAGGCGGTGACGCCATAAGGGTCATTGTTTTGGTTGATAGTGGAATTGGTGGTGATGATAATTTTGAGATGATGATCCTGTTTGATTTTTTCCAGATTATCAATGAGGGCAGCGTTGCGTGAACCAGACAGGTCAAGTACCCCAACAACATCAAGAAAAATAGCTTTGATTGACACAACTTAGTGTAACAAAAACCCCTCCTTGTGGGAGGGGTAAAACTCTACGAGAAAATGATCATCAGAATAACTGCCCAAATAAGGGCAACTACCAACAGGAGTAGCAAGAATGACAACGCATAGTAACCGAGGTTGCGATCTACAGTCACCTTTAGGGCGTCTGTGGATCGGATGACTACGTCTACCTCGTATGCCTCAACCGCTTGCCACTCACCGAGGGTAGTCTGAACCTCTTTGGTGAAATCATCCTCATCCACCTCATCGGCAAGAACTTCTTCTGTACCGGTGAACAAGAACATCTTGGTGCTTTCAGCGGAGATGCTGATTTCGGCCGACTCCACCGAAGGAGATAGAGCGGTGACAACGAAGGATTCACCCTCGTTTAAACTTTGAATCTCCAACTGGTATCCGGATAGCTCCTGAGGGGCACCGGAGATGATGCGAACACCGACCAAATAAGCGACTATGAGGATAAACGTCACAAATGTTGCGAATGCATCGCGATCGAACATAAACACCTTCCTTTTTTGATCCTTAATGAGTTTAACGTGCGCGTTGGCCGTATTATATAGGCCTTACACCGGTTTAGTCAACAAAGGTAAGGGCGAAGCCTGTCTTGCCTGCTCTGCCGGTACGGCCGATACGGTGGACGTAGTCCTCGTAAGAACCAGGCTGGTCGAAGTTGATGACGTGGGTGATGTCTTTGACATCGATACCACGAGCGGCAACGTCGGTAGCAACCAGAACTTTGAGCTGATCGGTTTTGAATTTTCTCAAGACATTTTCGCGCTGATTTTGGCGTTTGTTGCCATGAATAGCATCGGCACTGAAGCCTCTTTTTTGGAGGGTCAAGGAGATTTCCTCCACACCATATTTGGTGCGTCCAAAGACGAGAACTTTTTTGAATTCTGCCTTGGATAAAAGGTCTGATAAGACATCCATCTTTTGATCTTTGTAGCCAGAAGTACGAATGATGTTTTGTTCAACATTGTGTGAAGCAGGTCCGGTTTTGACCGAGATCTTGATGGGTTGATTCATAAACTGCATAGCAATACCTTCCACTCTGTTGTCCATGGTGGCAGAGAAAAGTAGTGTCTGTCTTTGTTTGGGAACAAAAGAGAGAAGAGTGGTGATGTCGTTTATGAAACCCATGTCGAGCATACGATCGACTTCGTCGAGTACTACTGTGGTAGTGCCGGACAGATTGAGGGCTCTGCGGTTGTAGAGATCCTTGAGACGACCTGGAGTACCAATGTAGATATGTGGTCTACGTCTGAGGTCTTCCAGCTGGCGACGAATATCGGAGCCACCAATGAGGATACAAGAATATATTGGTAGACCAGTGGAGAGAGAGCGGATTTCGTCACGAATTTGGACAGCCAGCTCGCGTGTAGGAGCGATGATGAGAGCAGTCTGATTTGGATCTGCAATCATTTTTTGGAGGATGGGGAGAACGAAAGCGGCAGTCTTGCCGGTACCGGTGTCGGCCAAACCCAGCACATCAGTACCTCGCAGAGCGGGGATGAGTGCCTTATCCTGGATAGGAGTAGGCTGTGTAAAACCTTTGACTTTTAGATTTTCAAGCAGAGAGCCGTGAAGCCCAAGATCCTCAAATGAATTTTCGATGTTGATCTCGGCCGCCTCAGCGGGAGTAGCTTGCTTGACAAATAACCTTGGGTCAAGGTTTTTGGGTTGGAATCTGTTTCTTCTGGGGGCAAAAGAGCCAGACTGATGACGGCTGCCGGGGCGAGCGCCACGACCACCAAAACGATTTGGTTTGAACATATGTTTTTTGGGGAGAGTGAATCTCCGATTGTCCTAAAGGAAAATTCAAGATAGACAACCGGAAGCGGGTCTAGCATGGCAGGCTAATTTGCCTGACCTAAGAACAATATGGGATATTATATCATCAAAAAGCCCCTCTGTCGAGGGGCGAAAAACTAGGTATATTGTTAGACTGACGAAGTGGCAAAAAGTACAGCACGAGAACCAATTACCTCATCGATGGTCCACTCATATTCTTCGAGGTCTCCTCTGTTCGTGACGACGGAGATCGTGAGGTATCCCCTGGAGAACTCCACAACAACCTCTTTCTGAGGAAGATGTCGTTTAATGTCTCTGGCAAGGGTCATTCCTGTGAAATATCTAGACAGGATATTTCCCTTGGGGACGTATGCAGCAATCAATGACTGCTGGTGATCATTAGCCACGACATAAACCAAAATGTCTGCCCAGACAAATTTCAACTTCTCAAATTTGGCTATGAAGTCATCGACCGATTCCAGGCTGATAGACCCCGTCGCGGAAAAAAACTGAGCTGTCAGGCCGAAAAAATGAACCGTGCAATTTGATGCATCGGCATCGTTTCCGAAAGTGTTCTGGAAAATCTCCTGGAGTTTGAATCCGACACCGAGCTGATGAGTAGCAGAAATGAGCTTGAAAGATGGCATAGACCTCTCCTTTGTTTTGCCAATTTTTAAGTTGCGAATAAGGTATTATATCCTGAAATGTCCTATAAAACAAAAACCTGCTTAGACGGATAAAGGAGACTGATGAAAATTTCGTAGTATGTCTATAACACAGCAACCCTTGGTATTCTTGATATCTCTCTCGGTGAGTCGAACCACTTGATAGCCTTGTTTGTGTAGAAACGAATCTCGTTTTTGATCTTTGATGATGGCTTCAGGAAGGCTGTGCCAGTAATCTCCGTCGCATTCGATAAGGACATTTGTATGTTCGATCATAAAATCAGCATGATATTGGCCAATTTTAACTTCTTGCTGGAAAGGAATTTTTACTTTCTTGAGTTGGTCTTTAACAAGTTTTTCTATGGATGTTTCACCTTTGAATCGAGTGTAGCAATACCAAGAACAGAAACCTCCTTTGCCTCGATTAATTATGCTTTGGGGGATAGATATCTTTCTTTGGCAATTTCGGCATGATATCGATACATAGTCCCTCTTTGAGTCGTCGCAACACTTATTACTACAAAATGCCCTTGGATATTTAATTGATAACGACACAGCCCTAATGAATTCTTTCTTACAATGGAAACAAGTTAGTGATTTTCTAAGGATTTCATATCTACATTTTTGGGAACAATATATTCCAAATCCTTTCCTTATCAAGTAGTCCTTAACTTGAAAACTAATCCCACATACGGGACAGCACTTAACTGCTTTTTTCCGAGTGTAGTAGTGATAGCATGAGACAGAACAATAGTTTGATTTCTTTCGTAAATATGGCCAAATTCTGAAGTGTTTACCACAGCCAGCACATTCTAATTCGACTCTTTTCTTTTGACTTTCAGATTTACATTCAACGGAACAAAATTTTCGTTTATTGGATAAGGATCTTTCACAAACAGGGCAATGATTTGTGATCACATATCCATAATAGACCCAAAGTTTATGCATATCAATACCGAACCAGTTCTCGTTAAAAAAACACCCCGTTTCCGGAGTGTTTTTTTGTCATAATGCAAAAAGGATTGATGCTACCAGCGAAAATGAGCGAAGGCCTTGTTCGCTTCTGCCATTTTGTGTGTGTCGAGCTTCTTTTTGATAGCTGCACCCTGGTTTTCGTGAGCTTCGGTGATTTCTGCGGCTAGTTTGTCGGCGAAAGTGCGGTAAGGATTGTTTGATCTAGCCTTGGCACCATTGAGAATCCAACGAATGGCGAGAGAGTCACGGCGTTCAGGACGAATAGGAGTAGGTACTTGATATGAAGCACCACCAACACGTCGGGAGCGAACTTCGATAGTAGGCTTGACGTTTTCTATGGCTTCGGTCAGATACTCAATGCCACTTTTGCCCGATTGCTCGGCAACGATGTCGATGGCTCTGTAGACGATTTTCTCGGCTACACTTTTGCGACCATCTTGCATGACTCCGTTGACTATTTTAGTCACAAGAGGACTGCTGTAGATAGGATCTACAATAATGGGTTTGATAGGGGTTTTTCTTGATCTCATAGGTTTTCTTTATTTGGCTGAAGGACGTTTTTGACCGTATTTGCTTCTGCTTGTGCGGCGTTTGTCGACTCCACCGGCGTCTAATTTACCTCTAATGATGTGGTATTTGACACCTGGGAGATCTCGGACACGACCGGCTCTAACAAGGACGATGGAGTGCTCTGCCAAGTTGTGACCTTCACCCATGATATATGCGGTGACTTCTTGTTTGTTGGAAAGTCTGACTCTGGCAATCTTTCGAAGAGCCGAGTTTGGTTTCTTAGGGGTCATGGTCTTGACCTGCAAACAGACTCCTGCTTTTTGAGGATTCATGGTAGACACCATTCGGCGCTTGATGGAATTAAAGCTTTTGCGAAGCGCAGTAGCTTTAATTTTTTTGGCGACGGGTTTGCGTCTGTTTTTTATGAGTTGATTGATTGTAGGCATAAACGATTGGTGTATTTTATCAGATATTTTCAATCCTGGCACGAGTTTTGCTGGTAGGTACCAAACGGCCAATAATAACGTTTTCTTTCATACCGATCAGGTGATCGATTCTTCCTTGGACAGCAGAGTCGGTAAGGACACTGGTGGTGTCTTGGAAGGAAGCGGCTGAGAGCCATGAATCAGTGTGAAGAGCAGCTCTTATAGTACCCAAGATGAGGCTAGTAGCTGTTGCAGGTTCTCCACCTTGAGCTATAGCAGCTTCGTTGGCCATCTCGTATGAACCGCGGGAGATAACATCTCCGACGACCAAGGAAGTATCTCCAACATCGTCAAGACGGACGTAGTCACACATCTTACGGACAATGACTTCAAAGTGTTTGTCGTGAATACCGATACCCTGTGACTCGTAGATACCTTGAATCTCGTGAATAAGATAGATCTGAGAGGCTCTGAGACCCTTGATTCTGAGGAGGGATTTGATGTCGACTCCACCTGTAGCCAATTGGGTACCGACTGCAACCAAACCACCATCTTCGACTTTGAGAGGCATGGCAAGAGGAATAAGGTATTCTTTGCGATCTTCTTTGCCAGTCTTGCCAGTAGG
>Ga0172379_10004778_pt1 | contig 19596 bp, 17 predicted proteins | sample GrowelOW334metaG_FD_119756 | JGI IMG/M metagenome (GOLD analysis project Ga0172379, IMG submission 119756) | Groundwater microbial communities from an aquifer near a municipal landfill in Southern Ontario, Canada - Groundwater well OW334 metaG | ecosystem: Environmental > Aquatic > Deep...
AAAAAGCCCCCAAAATTCGGGGGTTACGGCTCTCGGTCTTCCGAGGAGGTGCCACCTTAACCAGTTGTCTTAATTTGTTGCTATTACGGGCGACCCGTCCCGATTGCGACTTCGGGAAGCTCGACAGTTGGAAGCTGTCTCGTGCGCTTGTGAATGTATTTTACTACAGGAATGTCGAATATGGTTAAATCTAAGTTGTGGAAGAAACAAAGAATGATGGAGTACCAAGCCTTGATTCGGCATATCGTAAATTATCTCCCCTCACGGTTCCTAAGCAAGGTCGATTTCAGAAAGCTGAACCAATCGGCCTATCGGCACTCATAGCTAGCCCTGAACGAAAAAAGATCCATGTTGAAGATGTAAATAGAGAAGCTGAAGGATTATACCTGCGTGAGATGGCGATGCTGAGAAATTTTAGTGACATAGAAGGGGTGCCAAGATTGGAAGAAGGAAGGGTTGTTGATGTCGATTCTGAGACTGGACTCAAAAGATACGAGATCGAGATGGAAAAGGTTGAAGGCAAAACATTAAGAGAGTTAAGATTAACCCCTGAAAATGCAGTTATGATACTTCACAGAGTTGGAGAAATTGCAGGAAAGATATTTGGAAAAGGGTACATATACAATGACTTTAAACCGGAAAATATAATGATAAGTGAAGAGCAAGGAAAAACTAAAGTGTGGTTGATTGATTTTAATACCACCCAAGAACACGTAAATGGAAAGATTGAATCTCATTCTGGAACTAGAACCTATGCTCCCCCAGAAAAATTTAAACCTGATGGCATAGTAGATGCTAGATCTGACATTTACTCTCTTACTGCTGTAATTGCAGAGAGAATGGGAGCAACTTTGGCCGATACATTTTTTACATCAGGTAACAAATCCCCTGAGATAGCGCGGCGATATGAAGTGGACTCTCTCGCACAGATAATCATGCCTGACAAGCTTAGAGTCTTCCTTGTATGGAACCTAAGCCCTGATCCAGGGTATCGCTGCCAAGATTGGAGTGAGTTTCTGGTTTATCTTGGTTTGGTGAACGATGTTAATGTTAGCGCAGATGAATTCTATGATAAAATTTCGAGCCGACCTAGTGTTCCCTAGAGCGAGAGTTCACAGACCTAACTCTGACGAGTTTCTTTGCATTGATTCTAGACAGATACCCACAAATTTTTCCAATGATAGGTTGAGACCGCTGGGACTTTCACAAAGGACAACCTCTTCTCTTCTTGTACCGGCAGCGAATTTGGGCTCTTTAAGAAAGCGTTTCATGACTGAGGAAAGCTTGACGTCTGACAATTTGCGAGAGGGATAGACTAAGGCTACGGCCATGATGAGTCCAGTGAGCGAGTCTGCACAAAGGATGGACCATTCCGCTTTATTGTGGGGTTCATGGCCGGTGAGGGATGGCGCATGAGCCTTCACGATATTGTGGACTGTAGGGGGAAGCGTAAGTCCATAAAGGTTGAGCGCCTCTAGTGTTTTGTTGGGGTGATCAGATTTGAATGGTTCGGAATAGTCGATATCATGAACGAGACCTGACAAAAGCCAGTCATCTTTGGGAGGTTCGTTCGCATCTAACAGATTATTTGCACTGAAGTAGTCGTAAAGACCGCCCATACAAGCCTCAAGAGCCAGTGAATGGACGAAGATTTTCTCATCCAGTTGCTTTTTTAGAGCTCCAATATATTTTTCCCGCATTATTTAATGTCTTTAACCTTGTAGACAATTTTGCCTGCAGGAGCGTCAACATCAACCATATCACCTACTTTTTTGCCCATGAGAGCTTTGCCCAGAGGAGACTCATGTGAGATCTTCTTAGCGGCAGGATCAGCTTCCCATTCACCAACAATGGTGAATTGATGTTCGGTACCGTTGATTTCGATGTGGACAAGAGAGCCAACAGAGACCTCTTCATTGCCAGCTTTTTTGGCGTCTACCACCAAAACACGAGTAATGATATCTTTGAGCTCGTCGATACGTCCTTCAAGTGCAGCAAGATCTTCCTTTGCGGAATGATACTCTGCATTCTCTGAAAGGTCACCGAATTCGCGAGCGCGAGCCACGCGATCGATGGTTTCAGGAAGCTTAACTTTTTCCAACTCTGAGAGATCAGCGATAAGCTGTTGGTAGCCAACAGGTGTCATCTGAACTCTTTGGTTATTTTTGTTCATATATTTTTTAATAAAAGTAACATTAGATAATAAATATAAAGCCTGCTTTGGTAAAGTCAATCACCAAAAAAAGAGATTCCGGGCATTAAATTGTGTATTCTATCAGATGGGAAACCGGGCAGGTCTCTTTATACTTACTAACTTGAATTTCAAGGCAACAGGGATGTATTTTACGCCTGAATCGGTCATAAGTCAAACAAATAGGCACTCAGGCAGGGTCGTCGCCTCTTGAGGCTAAAGTTTGGTAAAATATACAGGCTTGACCATGGCCCCGTCGTCTAGTGGTCTAGGACACTTGGTTCTCATCCAAAAGATCGCGGGTTCGACTCCCGCCGGGGTCACCTCAAAGAAGTTTCGCCCAGATTTCTGGGATATCGCCCGTGCGCCCGCCCACGCACGGAGCGATGCGAAGGGCTTTTTTAATTCTCCAGTAAGTTGTTTATCTTTCAAAAAGTAGTTCGAGCCGATGTTTTTTGCGAAGATCCGCAGATCTTCGCTAGGGGTATCCGGTCGCGCGACTTTTTGCGCCTGTAGGGCGCAATGTACAAACTCTGTCATGGGTTCGAGCCAACTCGAACCACCTGATTTTGTTTTGGCTATCTTGCTTTCTAAATTTTGCTTGAGAGTAAACAATTCGTTTTTCTTTTGCTTGTATGTTTGAGAGTCGATAGTGCCATCAAGATAGCTATCAAGGAGAAGGTTGAGTTTGCTGTCTATCGTTTGAATATCAGACTTTAGCTCAATTAAAGATTCCTGCGCAGATTGCTGATCCAAGACTCTATCTCTCGAGAGCCAAGTGAGCCAATTTTTTCTCCATGCTTGTGGAAGGGTGGCAGAAGAAACGAATCCGATGAGCTGATCTTTTAATTTTGTTTCTTCTAAGTACGGCTGAGAACAGGGTTTGAGTTTTTTGGTACAACGATAATATTTGAAAATTTGCACACCTCCGTGTTTGTAATGCTTGGTGTGAGTCTCAGCCGTAATACACGCGCCACACTCTCCACAACGCATGAGACCGGAAAAAGCAAAGTCGTGAGCTTTGAATTTCGAGACGCCTTTTTGTTCTAGCTTCTTCTTTACTGTATTAAAGAGTTTTCTCGAAATGAATATCTCATGTTTACCTTCGAAATATTCGCCGTTATACACCATAATACCGATGTAGAACTGGTTGGTGAGCATTTTATGGACTTGGCTAATGCCAACAGATTTACCACTTCTTTTGAAAATGCCACCTCTGGCAAGTAGAAGTGAAACATCGGTGAATGATACTTTTTCTTTGGCGAAGATTTCGAAGGCTTTCTCGACGACTTTGGATTTTTCTGGGTCTAGCTCAATGCCTTTGGTGATTTTATTGTTGAGGTAGCCATAAGGTGCTTGAGATGGCCAGACGCCATTCCTGATTTTCTGGCGGAGACCTCGTTTAACATTCTCTGAGAGATTATCGACATAGTATTTACTTTGACCGAAAGCGAGGTTGAGCATGAACTTACCTTGTGGCGTGTTATCAAACCAAAAGGAAGGAAACTTGAGGTCAAGGAGTTTGCCGGTGTCGAGAAGATAGATGAGGTATCCGCCGTCGATAGAGTTCCTGGCTAGTCTATCGGGATGCCAGGAAAGAATGGCGTCGGCTTCGCCACTTTCGATTTTGCTTAAGACTTCTTTGAAGATTGGTCTGCCTGGACTTTTGGCTGTTCTTGATTCGGAGAAAGTGGCGACTATCTCAAGCCTTTCCCTTGTGGCGAATTCAACTAGCTCAGCAATCTGCGCTTCAATGGACAAGACTTGTTTGTCTTTTTCGTCTGTACTCTTTCGACAATACAATATGTATTTCACTCTATATTCATTTAACCATAAATATCCCGAAAGAGTACGGAAAGACAAACCCAGTCTTGTTCCCCGTTTTGCGTTGGAGGTTCTTTTTCTTTTTGAATAGTAAACAACTTAAAAGCCCTTCGCATCGCTCCGTGCGTGGGCGGGCGCACGGGCGATATCCCAGAAATCTGGGCGAAACTTCTTTGAGGTGAAGTGTTATAACGAAATTCGAACTTATTTTCGGGACCATTACTAATTAATGGCTCACCGCTCGGCAAAATTGCCTCGCGGTTCGCCAACCCCGCCTGCCGTAAACATCGGCTCGAACGGCACCACCGCAGTGGTGCAAAAAGAACCGCCAACGCAAAACAAAATTCCTATAGTTTGTGCGTCTTTATATTATATTTTCTTTTATATAATTCGATACCACATCGCTTTTGTCTTTTGTGAGAATATCTAGCTCGATTAACGAAAACGACCCAAAACTTATTTCTATATCGTCCTGTGTCATCGTGTAATCTTTGTCAAATGTGTCAGAGATTCTTTCGTAAATTGGCTGAATAAATAATAACTCTTCACCGATAATTTTATCCATTACTCTTAGATAATTGTTTACTTCGTTTATGAATTCATGTTCAGTTGAGCAATTAATTAGTCCGTTAGCATGCAGAGCTTCATTCCTATTATTTACAACCGATGAGATATTACTAATACTAGAATCTGTTAATCCTAATAATCTAAAAAATCTAAAAACAGTTTTTTCTTTGATTCTGTGAAAGGAAAATGGTGAATCTGGTTTAGTCAAAAAATCCTTTTCTTCATTGGGAAATCCTATCCAACACAGGTTAAATTCAATATTTTTTTCTTTCGATATTCTCAACAATTGGAAATATACAAAACTCATGTAAACAATATGTAAGTGAGGAAAGGCACTTGAGTACAAGTTATTTTCTATACATTTCTGAATATTGTCTAGATGATGAAGAATGTAGTTTCTTTGATCTGGTTCAGTAATGCTATACGGAAAATATTTATTTAGTTCAAATATTTCTTCCATCTTGAATATTTTCTATGAATTTTCCCATAGCTTCGATATTACTTCTTTGATTTTTTCTGTATAAATTGATGTAAGTTTTATGTTGTTATCGACTAGTTTTCGCTCAGCTTCTATTTTTTCAACAATAATCTTCTGGATATCCAAAGCGGGAACTGGTATTTCTATCTTCGATAATTCTTCTTTTGTAATATGAACTAACCCTCCAGCGCCGTGGGCTTTTGATTCTATCTCGGGTATTGAACCAATTAAAATATAGTAAGCAAACTTATTAGTAATTCTATTAGTCTTTGAATTAAATTTATAAATATGTTGATTTAACAGACCCTTTCCTCTTGTCCAATAATGTGGTCCAAAGGATGTGCCAACTGTTCCCGACCAAGAAAACAACAAGTCATCATTGTTTATTTCTATTCTTTTATCATAAGCTCCGGGAAAATTGTTGTATTCTGCGTTGATCTTATTTAAGTTTTCAATTCTTATAATCGGCAAGCCCTCTGTTGACCACTCGTCCTTCTTAAAGGCGCGTCCATTTTGCATTTCAAATAAGTCACCGAGTTTAATTATTTTCCATTCTGGATCGATATCTATTTTTGGTTTCCAGTTTTCGATTACTTTTTTTGCACCATCGATTATATTTTGGTATCCGTCAAGTTCTTTGGCAAGTTGCTTTTGAATTTCTAAAGGGGGAAGTGGAATCTCGATTGTTTCAAAATTAGTTTTTGATATCTCAGCAAAAGTTCCACCAGAAGCGAGTGACTTCAATTTATCTGTGAGTGAAGTTATGACATAAGCTAGGTATTTTGAATCAACTCTTTTTTTATCTTTTATAACAATGTTTTTGAATCCCTGATTGGTACTTAGTTCTGTCTTGTTGATCGCGACCCTCCCAATAGTAGCTCTTGACGAGACAAGAACAGAATCTGATGGAATGATTTTTGCAGATGATTTTTTTAGTCCGTCATCAGTAATTTTCCTGTTGGTTTCATATATTTCAGTTATAAGGTTAGACTGAGGGAGATCCACTAGTGTTGCCCAATTAATTTTTCCACTCCAATATGAAGCATTTTGGGAATCCGGTGTTCCACCAGACTCGATATTGAACAGCTCTTTCTCGCCCAGCTTAACTATTGGCCACTTGTTTTTGGAATAGTCTGTTAACACACGATACCTGTCACCAGAGAGATTGTAGTCACCCGTTTTTGCTATGTGTTGTTTATCAACAAGAATAATTTTGTCGTGTTGAGTGACCACAGAGTCGAGTGTGCTTTCTTTGTCTTTTTTTATTCTTTCAGTAAAAGTCGTGACAGTATTTCCTGATTCGATATATTTTTTGTATGCGTTTATTTCCAAGAGTGCCTGTGGCAAATCATTTTTTGATATTTCTCTTCGTTGTGCCCCCAGATCATAACCATCATTTTCTATTTTTATAAACAATATATCTGATGATTTTTTCGATATCTCGTTATCAAATAGTAGAATGCTTGTTTTTACTCCTGAATAAGGGTTGAAAACTCCTGAAGGTAAACTGATTACGGCATATAGACCATCATCAACAAGGTTTTTTCGAAGCTGTTTGTAGGCTGTCCCGGATTGAAAAATAATACCTTCTGGGACAATAATGCCAGCTTTTCCTTTTGGCTTTAGGTGGTTAACAATATAGTCAACAAAGAGAACTTCTGAGCGTGTTGATTGAATGCTGAATTTTTTACTTGGCTGTATACCACCTTTAGGAGACATAAAGGGTGGATTGGCAAGAATGACATCAAATTTATCATTCCACCTCTCTTCCATGGATAAAGAATCATACTGGAAGATTTTTGGGTTTTTGAATTGATGGAGATACATGTTCACCTGTGCAATCCGAACCATTCCAGGGTCAATATCGTATCCCTCAAAATTATTGAATAACTTTTTTCTCTGGTCTGGAGTAAGTGATTTTTCTTTCTTCTCTGGATCGTTTGCTCCATCGTGTTGTTCTAGAATATGTTTATATGCACTTATCAAAAACCCTGCTGTCCCACAGGCAGGATCAAGTACTTTGTCCTCAATTGTTGGATTAACAGCGTCGACCATAAAGTCAATTATGTGCCTTGGGGTTCTAAATTGCCCTGCATCACCTTGGCTCGACATGATTGATAGTAAGTATTCATAGGCGTCCCCAAGATCTTCAGGGTGAGAGTAATCAAAGAAGTTTATTTCTTTTAGAAATAACCCTAACACTTCAGGTGATCGATAAGGTAAGTATGCTGACTTCAGAATGTTTCTAAATAGCTGAGGTATATTTTCTGATTCTGATATTTTTATAAATCCCTCAACAAATAAATTCATTCTTTCTTGATTTCCAATTCTAGAGTCCATAATCCTAGTCCAGGAATATTTCTCTAGGTCACCAATAAAAAAGGATGGGTCCCCTCCATTTTTGATCGATAACTGGTCCATATCATCCATGAACTTATAGATGAGTGCATTTGTTATCTGATCTATTTGAGAAGTTGGATTTGGTACAACTCCCACCAATACTTGCCTTGCTGAATCAATATGTCTTTTTATATCTACATTCATATATTCTTTAGTTCATGAAAGTGTTAAGTGGTACATAATCTTTTATATATTGAGGGATAATTTCTTTGTACCCATTACAGGAATTGAACTCTTCAAATGATAAAACTTGAGACATAAAAAGATCAGTATACTTTTTGTTATCTATTGCCTTACGAACATCTTCATCTACTATATACGACTTAAAGAAATGTTTGGCAGGAATGAAATGATCTTGATCTACTTCATGTACTTCTTGGAACTTACTCCATTCAGATTCTAATAGCTCGTCTTTTTTCTCAAATCCATCCTTGTCACCAAAAGCAACCTGTAGAAATTCTCTAACTCCAATTCTGCGATCAACATTAAATAGATGTTTAATTTTTTCTAAGCTTAGGAAGTACTTTGGTTTTTCGAAAATGTTTTTCTTAATATAATCCTCTGCTCCCTCTACATCACCGTTCGTCCACAGAGTTTTGAGGGTCACGTTCCCCAGCACATCTTCCTCGATTGCCTTTTTGTAGCTTTCTCTGTCTATGCGCATCCCTTCCTCTCCTATCGCGGTTTCAATAATACTCGAAACCTCATCCGTTGAGGCCAGGTCAATTGGACCACTAAAGACTTTCTTTCCCTCTTGATCGACATATTCTCCATTTGAAGTATTTACACCCGTCTCCTCTAAAACCTTTTTGATGGTGGGCAGTTTTATTTTCTCATCGTACTCAAAATCGTTCTCAAAGTATTCACAAGTTGCAAAGTAGTCAAAAAACTTGAATTTGTCTTTGGAAATGGTTATCGACTCATTGCTTTTATAGTCAATATAGTCAAAAGAATATTTTCTTGTTCCGCGGCCTTTTATCTGAACAAACTCTGATGGACTAAAAACTGGTCGCATTAGTGCAAGGTTGAGAATATCCTGACAGTCGTATCCCGTTGTCATCATACTCACCGTTACAGCTATTCTTGTTTTGCTAGAATCGTATCCATCTGGTCTTTTTGTTTTTCCATTTAGATTATTGTTTGAGAAGTTAATGGTCATCTGCTGGGCGGTTTGAATCTGGGAAGTAACTTGAATAGCAAAATCCGACTCGGCGTATAAATCTGGCCACCTATCGTACGCTAATTTGTTTAAGATATTTGTTACTCTTGCTGCGTGCTTTTGAGAAACACAAAAGACGATTGTTTTCCCAAACAATTTAGTTCCAAGTTTTGATGCTACAGGATCGTAAATCCCATTATCAAGCAGAGCTTTGCACATGGCGATATTTGTCTCCTCGTTAAAGAACTTTCGTTCGTAGTGTTTTTCAGTAAATATTTCATTTACTTCACCATCCTCAGAAGTTTTGTGGACAGAAAGACCTTCGTCAGAAAGAAGTTGTGTCGTGATTTCGGTTCTGGCATCAACAACAACTGGATTTATTAAAAAGCCATCTTTGACCCCCGATCTTAGATCATATCTAAAAGTTGGATTGCCAGACTCACACCCAAAAGTCTTGTATGTGTCTAACAGTTGTCTTCTTTCAAATTCTCTTTGGATGTCAGACCCGTCAACATCAAACCCCTTAAGGTAATCCTTTGGTGTAGCAGTTAATCCGAGCTTGTATCCCACAAAATATTCAAACACCGCTCGACTGTTTCCTCCTATTGACCTATGAGACTCATCAGAAATAACAAATTCAAAGTCTGTTGGAGAAAATTCTTTTTTGTACCTATCCCCTGCTAAAAATGTCTGAATGGTTGAGACAACAATTTGCGCGTTTTGCCAAGAATCTCTATTATCCTTATAAATGACAGCTGTGTAATCTTTTCCAAGATAATTTCTAAAGGCCTTAAATGCCTGGTCTTCTAATTCAAGTCGATCAACTAAGAACAAGATCCTTCTGGCATTTCCTGATTTAAGAAATAGTTTAATTGTGGCGGCAGAAATAAGAGTTTTACCTGTACCCGTAGCCATTTCGAAAAGAAATCTTTTTTTACCTTCACTAACTGCAAACTGAAGTGCCTTGATTGCTTCAATCTGGTAAGGGCGCATTTGTTTAAGATTATTATCTTTGAGGAATTTACTTGTGCTAGAGGTGTCTAAAAAGGCGGGGTCTTTCGAGTATCCGGGAAGTTGAGTAGCAATAATGTAATTCTCGTCTAGCCTCTCACTTACCAATTCATCTGGGTGTGGTGTGTACTTCTCAAACTGAGTAATTGAATCTTGTGTGGGGAATTTGCTAATGGTGTCAGGATTACCATGCTTGGTGTCCCAAAAATAATGAATATTCCCATTTGAAAGTATGACAAATCTTGCGCCTACATTTCTAGCGTAATTTCTCGCCTGTTCCTTCGCAGAGAGAGGGTCAATTGACTCTTTTTTTGCCTCTACCACCACTAAGGCTCGACCATCTTTATCTAATAAAAGAAAATCAATAAACCCATGCGCTTCATGCTCAAAATCATCACCAAGCTCAGAAAATTTTATTCCTGGCTCAAGCTTAATGTTGGCTTTTCCGGTTGTATTATCTTCAAATCTCCAGCCAGATTCTTCTAGTAGTCGATTTATTTTTATGCGTGATCGTGCCTCTTTTTCCATATTATTTGTCTTCTTGAAGCTCTTTTAATGTTTTTCCGGTTTTATCCTTCCAATCAACTCTACCATTTGAAGGTCTCCCGAGAATTAAACTGCTCGAAGTACTAGGGTCTTTAAAAAGGTAGTCTTGAAAAAATATGTAATTGACCCCACTTTCTACCAATACTCCCGTCTCAATTAGTTTCTTTCTTAAATTTTGAGTGTAAATTCCCAAAGATGGAACACTTTCTTTTCTTACGGTTGATCCTTTGTGTACCAAAATACCTTCGTCTGAATAAGAAGATTCTCCTGTTATCCCTAGATCTTTTGCTTGACAGTATAAAGTCTGGGTAGATTCAGCTTTATTACCAATAATGTTTTTTCCGATGACTGACATCAGGACCAACATTTGATCAAGAAAATCACCCATTACCATTTGATCACCTTCAGTAATTGATGGCTGTTTGGTGCTGACACCATTTTCCGGCAAACAAAGTTTGTCTGAATTAATTTTGTCTATCAAAATATTTTCTAAGTATTTAACAAGTGCTTTGTTTAGGAGGTTGTCTTTTGAAACGAAAGAAATGGCTTCCGTCCAGAAGTCCTCTTTGTGTTGTTGAAGTCTTTTACCGATGGTTTCAGCTTCTCCCGCATACACTCTTGGCAACACATCATCTGGACCTTGACCAAACAAGAGATAAATTCCAGGCTTCTTTGACTCCTCTCTCTTATTAAAATCACTCAAACTTGACCTCGGAAATACATAAGAGCGCAAGGACGAACCAACCACATCATAATATCTCAAACCTGAGGGGGTACTCTCCAATAAGACCACTTCAATTTTTCGGATCATGTATATCTGTATTTTACTCTTACACAACCTCAAAAGGACAGCCTTCTGAAGTGTAAGATATGTTATGAGCAAAGAACTTCCAAAGCTAGACCCTTTATTTGAAAGAGCAGTAAAATTGGCGATTTCAAATAAATACGCATCAGCTTCGATGATCCACAGGGAACTTGGAACAAACTTTTTGGAATCAGCAAAGCTTTTTGATGAGTTGGTTAAAGCCGGTGTGATCACTAGGTGGAATAAAAGAACCGGATCAAAGGCACGATTTGCTTCATTCAATGACTTCATAAAGGAATATGAAAACACTTAAGAAATATTTCTACAAAATAGCATTCTTGATTTTTGATCTCTATTATTGGGTAAAAAATTATGTACTCAGAGGAGAGTTTGAGAAGAAGCATATTGTTTTTCAGAAAGAAGGAAGTCAATTTAAGCTTGTCATCAAGAGCCACGAAGATTTTGTAGAAGAAATACAAGAAAGAATAGATGACTTTAAGCAAAAAGGTGACGAGGAGGAGTACATTAAATACGCACTTGAACAGGCATTGGAAGGGTGTGTTTACATCATAATTTCAAAGGGTGAGAGATTTGTGCAGTTTTGGACTGGACGAGGAAGGTTAGATTTTGACTTCCAAGTAAAGAATAATAAGACATTCAAGCCATATTACTACCAAATAATTGGAATGCTGGCTGATATCGACTTTGTTAGAGATTCATTTGTACCTTCTCCATTCCCTACTATCACTGGAATTAAACCAAGCCATACTTATAAAATTGAGGAGAGTGGAGATATAAAAACCATTACTGGATATTTTAATAAGTTGATTCCTGAAGCAAGTGTATTTACCTTGAAGGTGTTTGAAGAGATATTTAAAGAGAAAAAAGGAAAGTTGGAAATTAAGGTTGGGTAATTCTCCATCATTGTTCGTGTTATCTTCGGTGAAAGTGGTATAATAAGAGTAGACTGGTAGGCAGAACCAGCCGCCCAAAAACTGTCGAAGAATTTGAGTAGCTAGACGCTGTTTATCAGACGATAAACTTGGCGTCTTTTTGTTATTTTGTATTAGAAAGGAGGTGTTAAGAATGTTAAATTATGCTGAAGTAGTAAACGAAGTTCAGTCATATATGGCTGGGGTTGGAGGAAACTGGTCTGATTGGTATGTAGGTATTACTAGTGATATAAAATCCAGATTGTTTAGTGAGCATGGAGTTGACGAAAAAACAGACAGATGGATTTTTAGATTATGCGTAAATTCAGCGACAGCAAGGCAAGCTGAAGATTATTTCGTCAAGAAAGGTACAAAGGGTGATACGGGAGGTGGAGATTATTTTTCGAATTTTCTTTATGCTTATTTAGTTACAAGTAAAACTAGAGAATAGTAATCTTTGAATGTTAGTGCCGGCGAAAGCCGGCACTTTGGCCGATAGGCCAATGCTGTCTCAAGTCGTAAATACCCACTGATAAAATCTTCTCCTAATCAGTGGGTATTTTGTGGTGAGCGAAGCGAGACATATTTGAGAACAGCTTCGCCACAATCACTAGATGTGAAGTTGTGGCGAACATATAGATGAGACAGCGATAGCTGGCGCTTGCTCGTAAGAGCAATCATCCCGACCGAATCCGAATGGAGTGAGATTGCCACGACCCGCGAAGGCGGGTCTCGCAATGACGATGAGGGCGAGATACCGAATTTGTATTCCTCACCGACAACCGCAGTTGGAGGTGGGGTGTCGCGCGACCGGTAATACCCCGCGGCAGACGGGGTTGGCGAACCGCGAGGCAGTTTTGCCGAGCGGTGAGCCATTAATTAGTAATGGTCCCGAAAATAAGTTCGAATTTCGTTATAACACTTCACAACTAAAAATTCCAGCCTTGTGTTGGAATTTTTTGTTGTCAAACGCAGGGAGTCGAGAGACGGAGCCAGTTTCGTGACGAACCTGGCGCAGGCTGAGTCCGGACTCCCGCCGGGGTCACCTCAAAGAAGTTTCGCCCAGATTTCTGGGATATCGCCTCCCGAGTCATACTCGGGACAGGCAGTGCGCCCGCCGCAGCGGGATAGACTCCAACATCGGCTCGAAAGACTAGTCAAACTTATCTTCACCTAGTGTTTTTTTGAGCTATAAAAAGTCTATACAGCTCCTTTACAAAGAAAACGTCTAGTTGTTTTCCATCTTTAACATACATTTCAATCAAAGAAAAATCACTTATCCTATCCCCCAGCTCATAGAGCGAAAGTTCATGAGGAGGTCGAGGTTGGTTGCTATTTTCTGATGCCGTAGAAACTATGTTTTCTTTTTTTCTTGCATATAAACCTTCCCAACCATCATGTGTGCTTCTATATGGACCGCCATCTTTCCACGTTTCTGCACTGTCTGCCTTTTCAACTGCTTTGTAAATTTCTTTGAATCTATCTTTACGCACTCGATACTCAACTGTTCGTAGATTTGTAGGTACCTCACTGTTGGTTAATTCTTCATTTAGAATTTTATTCACGTACTGTTCCAGATAGATTGCTGTAAGCTCTGCTTCTGGTTCAAGATAGCTGGCTTGGCTAGGCATAAGTTCATTCTTCAACCCAATAATCTCTGAATCGTTGCTTGACTCATCCAGTACTTCTTTAAATATCAGGTTTTCACCTTGAAAATGCTGATGAATCATTTCATGTATTACTTTTACTGTTCGTATTCTCTCTTCTTCTTCAATCTGCTCTGGACCATCACCAGATAATCGGGTCACCTTACCGAGCCAGTATATAACGTCTGTATCATTTTTTCTTAATAGCTCATCGTCAGCCAAGTTAGAAACGGGTTCGCCTTTCAGGCTATCCCTTCTTGCCAAATAATGGAGGTCGACATTGATTTTCTCTGGAGCATTTATTCCAAACAGATGAGCCATAATGTCTAGCGACCTAGATATCTGTGAGCGATGTTTTTCTTCATACGACATCAGTCGATCCTTCCAATCAGTCAGTACTGGTTCCGCCTCCTTCCAAACCACGTCAGATTTATTATCAGAATCTCTTTCCGCTCTTTCATTCTCAGCTTCAGTTATGTATTTCTCAATATCCATTTTTTTCATCTCTTCTCCAGCAAACTTTAAAAGCTCATTGTCAATTTGTTTTTCCCCATCGATATATTCCTTGATTTTTGCCCTTAGCGATTCCCCAAGCATTTTTCTTGTTGTTATCGTAAATTTTTCCTCAGTTTTAGGTTTTTTTCCCTCCAGTTTCTGAAACAATTCACTTCCACTATCTTTTTCCATTTGAAATGCGTATGTAATTCCTTCATCAAGAAGCGACAATGTGTGGCCTCCTTCGTCAAGAATAATTTTTTGATCAAGAGGTTGAGCACTTTCAAAATCTCTTGCTAGTTGTGAACTGGGTCTACTATCAATAATCATATGTTCTGATTCGTGCATTGTTGTTGAAGATGCTAGTGCCAACGAAAGTTCCTTGTATGTTGTGCCCGCATTTGTCAGTATATCCAAAAGGGGTATTGCACTCTCTTCGTTTAGAACCACATCTATTTCATTTTGGGTTGGTAAACTCACCAACAAAACCCCCTCTACCACTTCTCCGTTCCCAGCAGTCCCGTGGACGACATTTATTTTAAATCCTTCCGAAACTTTTTGTTTGGTGTATGGTCCTACGAAATTTTCAAACTGAATCAATTTTTCTTCAACCTTATCATTTTTAAGTTTTGTTATGAATTCTGCCACTTGTAGCGCATCGGCTTTTTCTCCACGACCATCTTTCACCTCAATTTTCGAAGTTTGTTCCTCTACTGCTTCCGCTTTTGAGACACTATTATTTTTTATTCCCATTTCGAATTCTCCCTCTGGGCCATCCATACTTCATTTATACGCTATTGTTTGCGTGTCCTATACGATCTCTTTCTCTCATTTCACCTCTCTCCTTGGCGAACCTACCAAGCAAATCTTTCCTGTAGCCATAGTGTTCCCCATTCGACAAAACAACATCTTTTACGTGAGCCAGAATTACGTTTTTCTTACTATCAGCATCCCAGTACCTAACCCTATCTCCTGCCATATTATATATTCGCATCGCTTCGTTATATTGTGCGACTATAAATTCATCCCACTCGCGCCAATCTACTTTTTCGTCATGGGATGTATCTTGTGAAAATATATCTCCAAGCACTTCATATAACCTACCACAATTTACACTATCACCTTCCTTTTTTGCCAGTGTTCTCATTGATTCTTGTAAATACTTCACCGTAGAGGCTAAGGGGTCTTCCACTTCACGGCCAAAAACTCCTACTCCTCTGTCTTCGATAATTGAAGGAGCTTTATCAATGCGATCAATCGCCTCAGCTAATGGTATTTCTTTATACTCTCCTAGTTTAAACAACCTGTCAAAACTTTTTTTGGCACCGATACCAAGTTTTTCCCGTCTTGTTCTTGTCTCCTCGACAGTCGTAGTAGATTTTTTATCAATTGGTTCAATGCCTTCGGTGAATTCTCCCATATATATTTATATTAACAGTAATAGTTCATAATTTATATTCATATTTGTTCGTACACAATTTCTGCTAATTTATTCGATACCTAACTTGTATTTTTATCAAAAATCAATGGTAAAGTATGCTTTTTGTGCCTATTCGGCCTGCGAAGCAGGCACTTGTCCGCTAGGACAATGCTGTCTCAATTCTGGAAATATCAGATAGTAAATACTCTACTAACTATCTGTTATTTATATGGCGAAATCGATAGTTTGAGCCATATTTGAGAACAGCTTCGCCACAATCACTGGATGTGAAGTTGTGGCGAATAATTTGATGGATTCCCGCCTACGCGGGAATGACAAGATTCTGGATTGCCACAGCTCGAGTACGAGATTCGCAATGACGAGAGGTGGGGCAATCATCCTGACCGAATTGGAATGGAGGTTTGATCTGTATAGATTCCGGATCAAGTCCGGAATGACAAGGAAGGTCGGGATACTGAATGTGTATTCCTCACCGACAACCGCAGTTGGAGGAGACCTGCCTGCCGGCAGGCAGGGGTGTCGCGCGACCGGTATACCCCGACAGCAGGCGGGGTTGGCGAACCGCGAGGCAATTTTGCCGAGCGGTGAGCCATTAATTAACAATGGTCCCGAAAATAAGATCGAACTTCGTTATAACACCTCACAGCAGAAAATTCCAGCCTTGTGTTGGAATTTTTTGTTGTCAAAACGCAGGGAATCGAGTGACGGAGCCAGTTTCGTAACGAACCTGGCGAAGGCTGAGTCCTGACTCCCCCGACCGGAGGTCTATAGGCTACAAAAAAGCTCGGGTTACCCCGAGCTTGTCTACAACCAATTTCTTTTACTCAAAACAACCTATCAGGAAAGAAAGGTATACCGTTCCATTGTCGTTTTCATGGCCAGGGAACACCGGCGCGAAGCGGACAAGATAGGTACCCCTTGGGGTTTGAATTGTCGCATTTTCTACTTCTGTGAGACTGTATTCGGTCTTAACCACAACTTCAACGCCATGAGCCTTTGGTTAATCCCGTTGAAGTTCGACGACCAGCTCCTCAACGAGAGGCACTAAATTGGTGGGCTCAAACGGAGAACCAAGCTTGAGAGAACGCGTACGGTGTTGCACGTAGACCTCCTTAATGGAAATTGTTTGAAGTTAAGTTACGTCGCTAATATTATCATATTTACACTAGAACGCATGCTATAGGTCGATATTGTCTCATTTTACCTCTTATTCTTTACAGCCGCTATCTTTGGCTAATAACGGACTGTTGACGCTTTTCTCGTAGCTTAGTATTGTAGAAATGTTGCTTTTATCTATATCCGATAAACTATTATCGGAGTAGTCCGGGTCTATGACATACCATGATTGTTTGGAAAAGAAACATGATAGGTCTTTGTGGATAAAAGATCTGCCGTATCGAGCATATATCTCGTTCCTTGCTACTTTGAGCTCCCAAGGAGAGAGACTTTTAAGATCATCGGTATTGACTAGTCTGGTACCGGAAAAAGGAAGAATGTATCCTTCTGCCTCGGTCTCGTCGTCTGATGGAGGAGTCGGAGATACTTGTTCTGTTTTGGCGGGGGTGTTGAAGGTTGAGGTCATTGTTTCCGGATCCGGAAAGTCAATGTCTGCGGTGATGGTGGTGAACTCTCCATCTATACCAACTTTTACTAATGCCGAAAAATCACTCTGGGTAATTTTGATTTCACCGGTGTCGCCGCCAACTCGGACAGTACTCCAACTATTGACCGCTACTAAATCACGGTAATACTTTACTACGGTTTCGGCCGTATCGGATGAGTTCATGGCTATGTTTATTTTGTCCACGTCTTGTTTTCTTGACTCGACCTTGCTCCCCGGGTAGGTAAAAATACCTCCCAGAAGCTCGGCCTTTTTTGACTGATAAACAATTACATTGTCGTTTACAGGTAGCTTATCCGTAGTGGTATCCTGTGTAATATCTTGTGATTTGAAAATATTTTGTTTGATTGCGACCCCAAAACGGTTTTCTGCACTCAATCCTAACCATATCCCTGCCAACACAATGGTGACAGCAATCAATCCCAATAATATTTTGTTTACTATTGCCTCGATTTTGTCTACCTGTTTCTTATCTTGGCTACTATCCAGATCTTCCTCTGTTTTTTCCTCGATTCTATCTTCCATGTTTTTATTTGAATAATAATTCCTTGTTTGTCATTTCTTGGGATTTGGTGACAGAGTTGTTGGACAAGGTTATCCCTATCCCTTGCGCTCCTTTGTCTTCTGCTTTTATCGACTTGACGTGACTATTGAATACCTGGATACCGGTAAGTGTGTAATCTTTGTCTTTGAATGACGTGTGTGAATTAATTCTCAGTTCTCCCTTTTTTAGAACCCCCATCAAAACAGTATCCCCGCCGGCGGCAAAAATGGTCTGAGGAACAAACAATCCGGGCTCAACCTCATTTTCAGAAGGCATAGTAGAGACGGTCAAATAGACCGTTCACAATTAATTTCAGTGCCTGTTGGAAAAAGGATGGACTGATCAGAAAAACTGCGACTAAAGAACCGCAAGCGATAACGATGGACAACCATCTGGTGTATGGCCCATATGTCCTAAAAACCAATACTGTCGAAAGAATTGCTGTCAATAACGGACCGAATACTTTTATGTCACCAAGGGGTAGGGTGTACCCGGCGACAACCTTTTCCGACTCGTCAAAGAAGTTGGCCAGATCGTAGTTGATACCAAAAACAATGAGTAAAATCTCAAGAAGAATAATAATAAGCAACAGTATCGAACTAAATTTGGTTGATGCACCCGGCTCGGTCCGGATGACTTCATAGATTACGGCAGGCAACAAGAAAACAAACATCAGGAGAGGACTCCTGGTGGCCATTGCGATCAAAGCACCAACAAACGCAATCAAGGTCACCACAATACAAACATTCATAGGATCTGCAGTCTTGATATCAAACCTTTTTTGTTCCGGTGGGGATTTTGCCATGATTTATCTTAGTTTTTTTCTGTTAATGAGTCAATTATTGTCTTCAATATTTTTTCTACGTCATCGCGATTGGCATATCCTTCTTCGGCATAATTACTGGCTACCGGGATCAGATGCTTGGTGGTATATTCCCGTCCCTCAACTTTTTCTTTTTCTATGAAAGTCCCTGTCTTGGTCAGGCTTTCGCTATACTCTTTACCCGCCGGAAGAACAGCCATGAGCGACAGAAGATCTCCGGAAATTATGCAATGCCCCACTTGAAATGCCATACAACTCTTTATGGTCTTTTTTGGTGGAAGTTTTGGTTTCTGAGGAAGTATTCCTTTTCCTGCCAAGGGGTCGAATCCTCCACCACGGAATTTATTTTTATCTACTTTTGGTTTGGGTCTTTTTTTGGTCGCCTCGAGTCTTGTATATTCCGGATTTTCTGCTTCCATAAATACTGCCGGATATCCCAGCAGCGTCCCTGTGGAGAAATTGATCTTTTCCTCTTTTATTTTTTCCTTGTACTCTTGGGTAGCTTTCTTCATTTCGTCATCAACCAGCTCTCTCTTGTCTTCCGGGATGAAACTTTTTATATACTCATTGTCAAGGTAGCTAACTGTTTTTCCGCCTGTGCCAGGAAGTTTGATGGCTCCAAAACCGTCTGTTCGCAGAGTCAGCTGGTTTTTGAGCATTTCCTTGGCCGTCGCCACATCGTTGTAGCGGATAATTGACAATGACGGGGACATATCGTATCTTTCACCCTGCATCACATTGAATTGCTTTCGGATTACTCCAATTTTATCCGGTGTGTATCCTTTCATCCATCCTGTCGCGGCCATCTTTGTCATGCTGTCAAAAAATTTGGTCATGGTTCCCTTCGGAGCAATACCATGAACCGAAAAGGCTTCTCCTCCAACAACAGCAGAGGTATCACCACTTACCAATAGAGGATTGGCTTTGTCTTCAGGATTGATGTGTCCAAGCTTGATAGTGACTTGCAGATCATTCTCCTGACGAGAGACTTCTTCCCACCCTTTTGGTAATCGTTTTTTAAGATTTAATTCCATTTAAAAACAATTTTTTCCTTGAAAATCACCTTCATCTGTATAGAAATATTGGCACTCCTGACTGCCTGATTTGATACTT
>Ga0172379_10004780_pt1 | contig 19592 bp, 19 predicted proteins | sample GrowelOW334metaG_FD_119756 | JGI IMG/M metagenome (GOLD analysis project Ga0172379, IMG submission 119756) | Groundwater microbial communities from an aquifer near a municipal landfill in Southern Ontario, Canada - Groundwater well OW334 metaG | ecosystem: Environmental > Aquatic > Deep...
GCGTTACATTTCGCAAGGGGTTCTTGTGCTTCTTTTCTTGTGCCGACCAAATCTTTATACCATGTCGGCATTCCTTCGGAACCCCATCAAGAAAAGAAGAAATAAGTTTTTCTCTTGTATGATTTATTTTGGACAAGTATGCTTTGCAATACTATTTTGAGGAACGACCTGCCCCTATGTTTTGTGCTCGTGCGTAATTTAATTTTAGCTTCAGTAGCTGGCAAGCTGTAACCGACAAAAAGTGTATTTTCACGACGGTTGAAAATGTGTTTCATAACACTTCTGGTTACCGTCGTTAGAATGGAGACATGGTGCATTTCTGTATGTTTGTTGATAGTTGCGCGTTGTCATAAGGTCGCAATGAAATTTCTTTGATATATTCAAATGGCCTCATGAGAATACTATGAATCGAAAGATTTGCACATGGTACTGTGGAATTGCAAAACGTCCCATTCTGCGGTATATTGAACTATGAAATTGGCGAATTTGTATCTATCAATATGACATTCCTTAATCCCTTCGTATTGTTTGGCTTGGCGGCTGCGGCAATCCCGATTCTGATCCATCTCTTCAATATCCGCAAACTCCGTACCATCGAGTTTAGTACCCTCACGTTTTTGAAGGTATTGAACAAGAATAAGATCCGCAGGATCAAGATCCGTCAATGGCTGTTGCTAGCATTGCGCACATTGTTGATCCTGCTGATCGTCCTTGCTTTCTCACGCCCCGCATTGCAGGGAAACTTCGGCACCGCCGGAACACGTGCCGCATCAACGCTTATTATTCTGTTGGACAATTCTGCAAGCATGGAACTACATAACGAGCAGGGAAAATTTCTATCACAGGCACAGCAAAAAGCGCTGGAGATTGTCTCCACAATGCAGGAGAACGACGAAGTCTATTTCTTGCGGTTATCCGACCTCCCACTCGCTACTACGGAAGAGGCGACGCGCGACATCAAAAAACTGACTGGACTCATTAAAGACACGGAAATCAGTTTCCGCCGGCGAACAATCGACGAAGGATTACGGCTTTCATCCCGGCTGCTTCACCAATCGAAAAATTTTAACAAAGAAGTGTATATAGTGACGGACGGACAATCATCCACTTTTTCGTCGAGTGAAACAAAACGGACAACGGAAGAACAATTGTTCGAACCGCAGGTGAAAATTTTCTACACTCAACTCTCCCGGCGCACCGGAGAAAATATTTCCATTGAACGAACAAGCATACCGCCGTCTCTGCTGCAGGTCGGCAAACCCTTTACGCTGAATGTGGTGGTAAAAAATCACGGTACGTCCCCTGTCTCCAATCATCTGGTCACCGTCACGCTGGAAAAGAACAGAGTGATGCAGAAAAGTGTCTCTCTTGGCGTCGGCGAAAACGCGACACTCGATTTTTTAATTTCTCCTCCCCATTCCGGATTCATCTCAGGCTTTGCGGAATCGGAAGATGATGCGTTCGAACCGGACAATCGCTACTATTTCTCCCTATTCATTCCTGCACAAGTGGCCGTTGCCCTTGTTTCGGCGGAGCGGCGATATTCACAGTATATTGCGGCGGCGCTGAATGCTGCAAAAGATGTCAACCGTGCTTCGCCAATGGAGGTAACATCATATGTACCTTCACAAGTTACTTCGACCATTCTTTCACAGCACGCCGTTGTAATACTTTCGGGAGTAAAAGAACTTTCCTCCGCACAAACAGAAATTCTCAAACAATTTGTTGCAACTGGTGGAAGCGTTATATTTTTTCCCTCTGCAGATACTGCGGTCGTTGCCTATCGATATTTATCCGCCCTAGGAATATCGGAATTACATACATCACGCTCCGCAACATCGTTTGAAAAAGTCGATCTGCAATTTCCGATTTTTCAAGGAATGTTTGAGCAAGGGGTAAACAAAAATGAACTTTCTGTAGAATCACCGCATATTACATTTTCTGCATCACCTCTTGCATCATCCGCTCTGCGGCAGGTAATTTCGTTATCGAACGGAACATCGTTCCTCTGGATGCGCGAATCTGGCCGGGGAAAAATACTCGGAGTAGCGGTCCCGGCAACAACTGACTGGTCCGATCTTCCACTAAAAGGAATTTTTGTGCCGTTATTATTCCAGTCCGTATTATTTCTTTCATCTCCTGCTGTCACTGCCGAAGAACAAGTTCTGTTTGTCGGAGAACGACTGGAATTTTCTTCGATAGGATGGAAACGAAACAGTGCGGTATCGGCAGCAGCTATGAAATTTTTTGATACGGAGCGGCGTCTCATTCCGGTACAATCGTACAGCAAAGCAAATTCTGAAGGATCGTCCGTAATAATGTTTTCGCTCGAACAGACCGATCAGCCAGGCATTAATTGTGCAACGGTGCAAAACGATACGGTTGCACTGCTGCCGGTGAATATCCGCCGAGAAGAATCACGCGGTGAACTTGCGAACAATCAACAAATCGATGAAGTCTGCAAACGTTTAGGAATTGAAGCATCAGCATTTGTTTTCCTACATCCGGATTCGGATATTCAACAGACGATCTCGGAAAGCAGGTTCGGCATTGAACTGTGGCGTTACTTTTTGATTGCCGCCCTTGTTGTGGCGCTAATCGAAATGGTTATCGCCCTCGAACCAAAACAAAAAATAGCATAGCCTTTCAAAGGATTTATTACTATTGAAAATAACCTTTGTAGGGCAGTGACGCGAAATTATTATGATAGACTTAGTAAAAGAACTGCGTGAACGCGCCATGGTTGTGGGCATCGCCACAAAAAATACGACGAAGGCACAGGAAGAAGAATATCTGGATGAACTCGTCCTGTTGGCAGATACCGCCGGCGCCGACGTACTGCATAAAATCCTGCAGGTAAAAGACCGGTTCGATTCTGCATTTTATATCGGCAAAGGGAAAGTGGAACAGCTTGCCCAAATGTGCAAGGACGACGATATTTCCCTGGTCATTTTCGACGACGACCTTTCCCCCGCACAGGTGCGCAATTTGGAACAAACCATCGAACGAAAAATTTTGGACCGCAGCGGTTTGATCCTGGATATTTTCGCTTCGCGTGCAAAAACGAACGAGGCGAAAACTCAGGTCGAACTGGCGCAACTCAATTATATGCTTCCCCGCCTCACCCGCATGTGGACGCACTTATCCAAACAGTACGGAGGCATCGGCACAAAAGGTCCCGGCGAAACACAGATTGAAACCGACCGCCGAATAATTCGCGAACGGATTGCCACATTGAAAGAAAAACTGGAGAAGATCGCCACGCAGCGCACCACGCAGCGCAAGGGACGAAAAGAATTTTACAATATCTCACTCGTGGGGTACACCAATGTCGGCAAATCCACACTACTCAACACTCTTTCTGATTCTAAAGTGTTCGTGGAAAACCGGTTATTCGCCACGCTCGATCCAACCACACGTTTGGTAGCCTTAGATTCCGCCACCAGTGCAATGATTACCGATACTGTCGGTTTTATCCGGAAACTTCCACATCATCTTGTCGCGTCGTTTAAAAGTACATTGGAAGAAGTTGTCGAAGCAGACATTCTGCTACATATCATCGATCTTTCTCACCCGCAAATGGAAGAACAGATTGAAGTAGTAAAGAACACGGTGCATGATCTCGGCGCCGCGAACAAGTCGGTGATCTATGTGTTCAACAAAGTGGATGCAATCGACGACCGTTCGATGATCAAAAATCTCCAATCAACGTATGAACCGTCGGTTTTTATTTCTGCCAACCGCGGTATTAATATACTCGGTTTAAAAGAGATGATCATTTCCATGATCCATTCTTCGTTTTCCGAAATGACTTTTACTATCAGCAACTCGGATTATAAAACCATTTCCCTGCTGCACGATCTTACGGAAATTACCGATCAGCAGTACGATGAGAATGATATTATCATTACAGCTCGAGTCAGTGATAAGACAAAAGAACGGGTGGAAAAACTATTGAGCTCAATAAAAAAGTAGATTTTCAAGAGACAATTTTTTATTTTAGTGAACAATTGCCCTATCGTCTAACGGCTAAGACAGCAGACTCTGACTCTGCTTATCGAGGTTCGAATCCTTGTGGGGCAGCAGCTCTTTCAAATCCCGCTCTTGCGGGTTTTTTTATAATTTAAAATGTAACCCATCTCAGTTTACAAATACAAATTCCCCTTGACTAATTGACGCAATGCCCTTAATTTATTCGCAGAGATATCTGAAAAATCTAATATCAATGTTATTCCGAGAAGCGGAGCGACGAAAAAACTCGTTATTCCACACAATTGGAATAATAAGATTCTTCGCGAAGTTTATATTGAGCAAGGCGAATGTAATCATAATGTCAAAGGACAATCTATTTTTTCAGATGTTTCTCATATTTATTAGGGGAACATGAAGACACCGCTTAATATTCTTATTATTGATGACGAAATCGCTTTTTCAAATCTGCTCAGCATGGATTTGGAATCAGAAGGTATGTATGTTGTAAAGACAGCAAGTTCCGGTGAATTGGGAATTTCAATGATGTCCGCGGAACGTTTTGACGTTCTGCTGTTGGATTACCATATCGGCTCCATGACCGGATTGCAAGTGTTGGAATGGATGAACCAGGAAAAGATTGATACACCAGTAATCATGTTAACAGCTGCGGGCACAGAAGAGATCGCAGTAAATGCCATGAAACTGGGTGCGTACGATTATGCACGAAAAGAGCGTCTCGAACTGAACCACCTGCCAATTCTTATCAACGGAATCTACGAACGTTATCTTTTCCGGCAAGAAATGAAAGCACGCGAATTGGCACACCTGGAAGAAGAAAAGCACCAGGCTGCAGTACAAATGTTTCAAACGACGGTCCGCACTATCGCTCATCATGTAAACAATGCCCTTGCCATCATTATGCTCCGCTCCTCTTCCTACGAACGGATGGTGAAAAAAACGCTGGATCCAGCCACTGCAAATCAATTCATACAACTTATCTCCGATTTAAGAGGTCAGGCATCGGTAATAGAATCGGTGGTCCGTTCCCTCGTAGAACTATCAAACGTAGTGTATACAAATTATGTCACTGATCAGAGCATCATCGACATCCGCAAAGAATTGGAAAAAAACCTGAAAATGATGGAAGAACAGCAAAAAATCGCAGTGTAACCTGTTTTTCACCCAAAACTACATTCTCCGTTATCTTGACATCCGCTCAAACTATTCGTATTTTTTAAAAAATTACGTACTTTTTCTTCAATCCATCCCCGAAAACTAGAGAATTTGCGGATTTCGGGGATGTGATTTTCACACTGATAGTATGAATTCACTAAACGATCGAGAAAAAACGATATTACACAATATCGTTCATAGCTATATTCAGACCGCAATTCCGGTCGGTTCTCGATTTATTGCGAAACGGCGCGATATCGGCCTGAGTCCTGCAACGATACGGAATGTGATGTCCGACTTGGAGTATCTCGGTTATCTCGGTCATCCGCACACATCTGCCGGAAGAATCCCGACCGACAAAGGTTACCGTTTTTATGTGAATGAATTGATGGAGATCGATCAGCTCAGTGAAAAAGAACAAGAGTCAATCCAGACTCAGCTGCAGGGTAATATCGAAACGGACGAACTCCTGAAGATCACATCTAAGATTCTCGGCACCATCAGCCATCAGCTCAGCGTCGTTACGGCACCGCAAATGACTTCGGGTGTGTTCGAAAAATTAGAATTATTGCAGCTCTCCAGTACCCGTTTACTGGTAATCATCTCCATTCGTACCGGCCTTGTTAAAACAATCATGATGGAGATTCATTCCGAGATTGCAAAATCAAAATTGGAACATGTAGCGCTGCTGTTAAACGAACGGTTGAGTGGATTAACGCTGAGTGATATTCGAAACACTTTCACCGAACGGATCCGGGAATATCAAAATGAAGAATCGGGACTTATCCGACTCTTCATCGAGTCTGTGGACAAACTGTTCGATGAAAACCGCAAAGAGAAGATCCATATCGGCGGAACAACCAACATCCTTTCCCAACCGGAATTCGACAATGCGAAAAATTTCAAAAGTGTGATCGAACTAATGGATAACGAGGATATCATTATCCACGTGCTGGAAACGGGAGATCCAAAAAGCGGAACAGCGAACGTGACAATCGGTGAAGAAACGAAAATCGAACATATGAAAGATTTCAGCGTTGTCACAAAAACGTACAATGTCGGCGATGTCACCGGAACGATTGGCGTGCTCGGACCGAAACGAATGGAATATTCCAAGATGATTCCGTTGGTCGATTTCGTCGCCAGTACAATCTCGGATCTGTTCGAACGCAAAAAACAATAACTCAGGATAAGCATTGTTGTTTATCCTGTTCAACAGTAACACTCAACAAAAAGGAACACTAAGGAAGTATGGCAGATCAAAATACAGAGGAACTGAAAAACGAACAGACTCAGCAGCAGGAAACACCGGAGCAACAACTGCCGCAAAAGAGCGAAGTAGAGATTGCGAACGAAGCGATCGTTGCAGTAAAGGACCAGCTGCTCCGTAAAGCGGCAGAATTCGAGAATTACAAGAAACGCACAGAACAGAACGCGCTCAATTTTGCTAAGTACGCAAGCGAAAACGTTATTCTTGACCTGCTGCCGATTATTGATGATCTCTCCCGTTCACTGAAAAGCGGAAAAGAAAAGTTGGAGAACGATCCGTTCTACAAAGGCATCGAACTTATTTTAAATAAATTTGCCAAAATTCTTGAATCCCAAGGAGTGAAATCGATCGAATCGGTCGGCAAGGAATTTAATGTCGATTTCCATGATGTGATGATGCAGGTTCCCCGAACCGATGTGGCGCCGCATGTCATCGTTGATGAGATTGAAAAGGGATATGTATTATATGATAAGGTGATTCGTCACGCGAAAGTCGTGGTGGCAATGGCACCTGTCGAAGAGGAAGTGAAGAACTAAGTATGGCAGGCAAACGAGATTATTATGAAGTGCTTGGCGTACAGCGCAACGCTTCGGCAGACGAAATAAAAAAATCATACCGCAAAATGGCGCTCCAATACCATCCAGACCGCAATCCGAACAATAAGGAAGCGGAAGAAAAATTCAAAGAAGCAGCCGAAGCGTATGAAGTTTTATCGGATCAGACGAAACGCCAGCGATACGATCAGTTCGGACATCAGGGAATGCGCGGCGGATCCGATTTCCATCAGTACCAGGATATTAACGATATCTTCTCACATTTCGGCGATATTTTCGGCGGCACCGGCGGATCGATCTTCGAAGAGATGTTCGGCGGTCAACAGCGCCGGCGTGGTCCCCGCTCGTCGGGTGAACCGGGGTCCGATCTCCGCATACGTCTAAAATTGACGCTGGAAGAAATTGCCTCCGGTGTTGAAAAAAAATTAAAAATAAAAAAATGGAAGTCGTGCGCAACATGCAGCGGTAATGGTGCGAAACCCGGTTCATCCCGATCCGCGTGCCCGCAATGTCAGGGAACTGGCGAACTGCGCCAAGTGTCCCGATCGATGTTCGGACAGTTTGTGAATATTTCTGCCTGCGCTTTCTGCGGCGGCACCGGACAGATCATCAAAGAAAAATGTCACACCTGCGACGGCGAGGGGCGCGAACAGGGCGAATCCACAATTAAGATTAACGTTCCCGCAGGCGTCAGCGAAGGAAATTACATGACGCTGCAGGGACAGGGAAATGCGGGACGCCGCGGCGGACATGCCGGGGATGTCATTGTGGAATTTACGGAAGAAAAGCACGATTCATTTATCCGGAACGGTGACGATATCATCTATACCGCACTGATCAGCTATCCCGATGCGGTGTTGGGCGCAGACATTGAGGTGCCGACATTAACCGGCAAAGCGAAACTAAAGATTGAAGCCGGAACATTGCCGGGGAAAATGCTCCGTATGAAGGATAAAGGTATCCCCCATTTGAATTCGTATGGACGCGGTGATCAATTGATACAGATTCAGATTTGGGTCCCGCACAAAGTGAATTCGCGCGAGAAGGAATTGCTCAAAGAGCTGTCGGACAGTGAACATATTAATCCATCCGACGAAGAGAAGAGCAAAAGTAAAAGTTTATACGACAAAATGAAGAACGTCTTCTCATGATTAAAACTGTATGAACCTGTTCAAACGCCTGAGTGATTTTTTCGCGTTCACCAAGAACGAACAGAAAGTATTTTTGTTCCTCTCGGCAGTGCTCATGGCCGGCGTTGCTGTTAAAGCGTATAAAGCATACATTGCTCCGCCGGTGCGGACATCGTTTGATTATTCCGCATCAGATTCCGTCTTTTTCGCTCGTTCCAGTTCGGCCGTGGCGGATAGCGGCACGACAATACAAGTGCCGGCCGTCGTTAATTTGAATACTGCAACCAAAGAACAGTTGATGCTTCTGCCGGGAATCGGCGAAGCGATGGCGGAACGGATTATGCTCCATCGCCTGGAAAAAGGAAAATTCAAACGGATGGATGAACTTAAAAAAGTAAAAGGAATCGGCGAAAAGAAATATGAAAAACTTAAATCGCACATCGAGGTAAAATGAAAGGCACTGAACGGTATCTCGCATTCATCATTGAAAGCCGTCATATTACTGCGGTGGAGATCGCGCACAGTCTAAAAGGCAAAACGTTGACGGCAGCCGGTTCGTTCGATTCAGAAATTGATTTCGACAGCCCGGAAGTCTATAGTGAAGTGGGTTCTGCCGCCCGTGAAAAGATCTTCGTACGGGAAATCCAGAACTTCATGAAGCGGGTTGCAGCCGGCGCACATTTCTTTTCATTCGGTTTGAATACTCGCATGGCTATGCTTCAACAAATCCCTGTCGAAGCGTCATTAACCGATGAGGAGTTCAATATCCATCTTCATTGGGAATTACAAAACTATTATCCCGATGCGATGCCGAATCAATATGTCATTCAACCCTATGCGCTGGTCGGTGATGACGGCGTTGCCGGTTCTAACGCCATGATTATCTCCGTGAAAAAATCGTTTGTCAATTTTTTGAACAATGTCTGCCATGAACTGCATGGCTCCATGCACATTTTAGACATCGACCAGTTCTGCGCCGAAGGGGCGTTGTTGTATAATTATCCGCATCTCACTTCCAAACGGACGGCAGTAATCGGAGTGGACGAAGAAACACTCGACGTGGGTCTGTTGGTGAATGGCAAGAACTCTGATATCAGAACGATGCGTTGGAGCAAAGATTTGAGTGTCATCGACAAATACGCCCGGGAAAAAGGGGCAGAGGTCATCTATTGTCACGGCCGTTTGGTTACTCAGCGGTTGATAGACCAGTTAAAAAATATCTCTCCCATTGATGTCGAATTAGCCGATCCGTTCCGCAAGGTTGCTCTTCCACCATCGATAAAAGGAGTCGACGAAATCAAAATGCGTCGGCAGGAATATACAGCGGCGGTAGGCTTGGCTGTGCGGGAAGAAGAATGAGGGTGATCGCCGGGAAATATAAAGGTCGCAAACTGGAGACGGTTGGTGATAACTCCGTCCGCCCTGCTACGGACAAAGTAAAAGGTGCCATCTTTAATGTGCTACAATCCCGCGTGGATTGGACAACAGCACGGGTGTTGGATTTGTATGCAGGCAGCGGAGGCGTCGGCATTGAAGCGCTGAGCCGTGGTGCCAGAAATTGCATCTTTGTGGAAAAGAGCAGGAACGTGCTAAACTTCCTGAAAGCGAATATTGAAACGATCGGTGCAGGAAATGATGCGAATGTCATCTACGGTAATGTGGAGACATTCCTCGAATCGACCCGGACAAAATATACCGTGATCTTCGCCAACCCGCCGTATGCACTGGAAGCACTGAAACTAATTCCCAACACAATCTTTCAAAAGGATATTGTGGCGGAAGACGGATATCTGATCATCGAACATCGCACACGATATGAATTTGCGAATAACGGATTGTGGGACGTTGTTGTTCAAAAAACGTACGGAAACACCGTTGTCTCCTTTTTCCAGCACAAGAAGAGTATCGCATGAGAATTGCAATTTATCCCGGTACATTTGATCCGATCACCAACGGACATCTGGACATTATAGAACGCGCAATACAATTATTCGACAAAGTAATTGTGACTGTCGCCGTGAACTCATCGAAAACACCGATGTTCACTGGAGAAGAGCGTGTGGAACTGATTCAATCGATCCTGAAACAGAAACGCTTTAAGAATGTATCTGTGGAGCGCTTCAACGGATTGCTTGTGTCATTCGCCAAAAAGAAGAACGCAGTCGCGATCATCCGCGGCTTGCGGGCTATTTCGGATTTCGAATACGAGTTTCAGATGGCATTGATGAATAGAAAACAGTCGAACGCGATCGCCACCGTTTTCCTGATGCCCCATGAGAAATACACATATTTGAACTCCAGTATCGTTCGCGAGATCGCCCGGTTGGACGGCAATTTTAAAGATTTTGTCCATCCCATCGTGTTCCGCGCATTGAAGAAAAAACTGAGTCTATAAAAACATCCGTCCGCCGTCCACATTCTACTGCACCGCATTTGGCGGATGGTATTACCACTGAAAGGATCGAAGAAATCGTGAAGTCGTTATCGAAAAAAGTTGCACAAGCTGAAGCCTCCCAAACACTGGCGTTGACCGCCCTTGCTAAAAAACTGAAAGCAGAAGGCATTGATGTTGTTTCGTTGACCGCCGGAGAACCGGATTTTCCCACACCACGTCATATTAAAGATGCGGCAATTAAAGCCATTGAAGAGAATTTCACAAAATATACCATAAACGCCGGAATTCCGGAACTCCGTACGGCGATTGGTGAAAAACTGAAACGCGACAACAACGTAAATGTCACCGCATCGCAGATACTCGTTTCGAACGGTGCGAAACATTCCATCTTTAATGCGCTGCAGGCTATCTGCAATAAAGGGGATGAAGTAATTATCCCTGCACCGTACTGGGTCAGCTATCCCGAAATGGTGAAACTGGTAGACGGTGTGCCGGTAGTATTGAAGACAACGGAAAAAACAGATTTTAAAATTACCGCAACTCAATTGAAACGAGCGATCACGAAAAAAACAAAAGCGTTGATCCTCTGCTCCCCCTCCAATCCGACCGGTTCTGTGTATACACCGGACGAATTACGGGCAATTAGCAAAGTAATTGAATCAACTGGCATTTTTGTCATCGCAGACGAGATTTACGAAAAAGTGATCTACGACGGCGCTATTCATTTTTCCCTCGGCTCTGTTCCGGAAATCAGCCATCTCGTTATCACTGTCAACGGTGTATCAAAAGCGTATGCAATGACCGGCTGGCGCATCGGTTTTCTTGCCGCCGCACAATCCGTCGTGGATGCAGCGGAAAAAGTTCAGAGTCAGGTGACATCCGGACCGAACTCCATCGCACAAAAAGCAGCCACTGCAGCGTTTGCCGGAAGCGACGATGAAGTGAAGAAGATGACAGCAGAGTTTAAACGGCGGCGTGATTATATCCACAGTGCGTTGATCGCAATCCCCGGCATCACCTCAACGATGCCCAGTGGAGCGTTCTACCTTTTCCCGAATGTAAGTTCGTTCTATGGAAAAAGCTACAACGGCGTGAAGGTAAAGAATAGCGACGACATGGCGCAGTTTCTTATTAGAGAAGCTCAGGTTGTCACTGTCCCGGGAAGCGGATTCGGCGCAAACAACAATATCCGTTTGTCGTATGCCTGCTCAATGGAAGAACTGGAAAAAGCTTCCGCACGAATGAAAATCGCTCTCGCAAAATTACGGTAACCGCGTTCAGCAACTCAATTGGTTTCGTCATGCCCGCGTGAAGCATGCGGGCATGAATTTTTCAATTTCAACAATTACCCACAGTACCTATGCCGACGTACGATTATAAATGTTCCGAGTGCGAACATCTGTTCGAAACTATGCACTCTATGAAAGATGATCCATTAACGAAATGTCCGGAATGCGGCAAAGAAACATTGGTGCGATTGATCGGAAGCGGCAGCGGAATGATTTTTAAAGGTTCGGGTTTTTATCTGACCGATTACAAAAACACTTCTAGCGGCAGTGCATCGGCATCTTCTTCGGCAAAACCAAAAACGGAATCGAAGCCTGCGGCAGACAGCACTTCATCCGATTCACCACAAAAAAAAGAATAGCACAGTTTACTTTTACCTGTCTTCGGTGATGCCGTTACAAACGACATCACTTTACTCCTGCATAAATTCTTTCCGTATTTCCTCCCTGGATAATTTCCACAATAGCACACCGTTCACTCCAAGCGAAAGAATACTTCCGAGCAAAAGCAGCGTCAGGGATTCTCCCAATCCTAAAGAACGAAGCAATTCCGAAACGGACAGATAAGATTCTATACTGATACCGATCCCCCACAACGTGATGATCGTGAGGATCACCATGTACATCAGTCTCCCCCAGTTATATCTGAACAGCATGGCGGCAGATGCAATAATGCCGAAAAGATATACCACCAGTTCAATCACTGTTCCTGTTGTTGAAACAGCCATCGAAGGAAGCATCTGATCCGCAATTTGGAGCTCTGGACGCTGATACATGGAATTCATGAAAGCAAGATTCGACACAGCCTCGTAGGCAAAATAGAGCTGGAGAATAATGGAAGAGTACGCAAGCACGGTAATGAAGCGGGATCTTTCCGACATAAAAGTACCTATAAGGTTTTAATGTGTTGGTTCCTAAGTGCGGTGATCGCACGATCGGCATCACTCTGTGTTTCAAAAGAGATTCGAAACGTTCCGCCCCGCCCGTCCCGGATTTTGAGAAGTTCAATGTCTTTGATATTAATTCTCGCTTTGAAAAGAGCTGTGGTCATCACAGAAAGAACACCCGGTTTATCATCGACCGAAATATATAACTCATAGAGCGGGTGAAGGAATCCTTTGGAATTTTTTGGTATTGCATCTCGCAACACTTTTGCATCTGTAAAACGACGCGCAATTATGGATTGAGTGGAAGCCTTCTGAAGGTTTTTTTCAAATTGCAACATCAATGCAGCAAATTCCCGGACAGTACGCCGGATTTCACCTGAATTACTGGCAAGGATGTCGCTCCACATTCCATAGGGACTTGAAGCGATGCGCGTGATATCACGGAATCCTCCAGCCGCCAGTTGGAGATAGGCTTGATGGGTTTTATTCTTTTTTCCCACCATTGTCACCATCGCAACAGCAACAAGCTGAGGTAAATGACTGATGGTCGCCGCAATCATATCGTGATCTTTGGCGGAGAGGAATAATATCCGCGCACCGATAGAGTGGAGAATGGACGTGAGCGGAGCGATCGCTTTTTTCTTTTTCGGATCGGCGCAAAGCACATATGTTGCATTCTGAAATAGCAGCGGGTCGGCATGTTCAATTCCCTTCCCTTCGGATCCCGCCATCGGGTGCCCGCCGACGTACATTCCATTAGTTCGAAACGCTTTTGCTGCAGCGCGCACAATCTCCACTTTAGTGCTGCCCACATCCGTCACAATCGCACTGTTGCGACAGCAAGCGGCAATCGATGGAAGCAGTTTTATGATCGTACGAACGGGAGTGCACAGAACAATGATATCGGCATCATGAACGGAGGCAGCGAGGGAAATTGCACCGTAATCGATCGCATCTCTGCGCAGTGCGGAATCGATCTTCGATTCTTCATCAAATCCTGTTACAACCGCATGCGGAACAAGCTGTTTGATCGCTAGACCAAGTGAGCCTCCGATAACTCCAAGACCGATGATGGAAATATTCATGTGGTAAGACACACAATCATGTTTGTCAAATATTATGTCTAAATTATTTGTGCTTCCGAGTCCAACGATGATATTTCCTTGATGCGGGCGAGGAATCTGGAACTACGGTCTGTTTTCTCATCCGGCTCACTCAACAATTGAATGGAATCGAGATTCAAATGTCATCATTGTAATTGTTGTGAGATAATACATCACTTCGCCCCAAGGAGACTGTGTAAAAAGTATATTGATAACTCCAAAGTGGAGAAATATTCAAAAATTCTTAAAATCCTTGCAGGTAAAACAATTACTTTTAACGCTGACATTTGAGGCCTATCTCAACTACCGGCAATGCAGGTTAGCATCAATTTTGTGGATTCCGGCTTTTGCCGCAATGACGACGCAGGCGTCGGGGTATTAGACCCAAAAGAGAACAAAATATTTACGCTACTGTCCGGCCGATCGCTTCTGCAATCACCCTGATCTGTTTCATCATTTCATCAAATTGACTCGGGAAAAGTGATTGAGGACCATCTGACTTTGCATGATCCGGATCGTTATGCACTTCAACAATGATTCCGTCTGCGCCTGCGGCAACCGCTGCACGTGCCATCGGAATGACTTTGTCGCGGATCCCGATGCCATGCGACGGATCGGCGATAATCGGCAAGTGACTTTTTGCGTGAATAACGGGGATTGCACTGATATCCATCGTATTACGTGTTGCTGTTTCGAATGTGCGGATACCCCGCTCACACATTATTACCTGCTGGTTGCCGCCGGAAAGAATATATTCGGCCGACATCAACCATTCTTCGAATGTGGCGGCAAGGCCCCGTTTCAGCAGCACTGGTGTGGTCGATTTCCCGAGTTCCCGCAGAAAATTATAGTTTTGCATGTTCCGCGCCCCGATCTGGATGACATCAGCATATTTTTCCATCAATTCAATCTGCGGCACATCCATCGCTTCGGAGATGACCAGCAGACCGAATTCATCAGCAGCACGGCGCATCAATATTAATCCCTCTTCTCCCAGCCCTTGAAACGCATACGGTGATGACCGTGGTTTGAATGCTCCACCCCGCAGAAATTTTGCGCCGGCTTTCGCAACACTTTCGGCGACGGTAAAAATTTGTTTTTCGTTTTCCACGGAACACGGACCAGCCATCACCACAATTGTATCACCGCCGATTTCGCAATTTTTAAACTTGATGACAGACCGTTCCTGCTTAAATGCTCTGCTGGCCAGTTTATACGGTTCCGTAATCCGGTATGCATGCGCCACGCCCGGTAGCACTTCAACCTGGCGTGTATCGAAATCCGGTTTTACTCCGATAGCACCAAGTACTGTTTGATTTACTCCTGTGGAACGATGTACATCAAATCCGAAATCGTGAAGGATCTTTATGATTCCTTCAATCTGTTGTTCCGTCGCTTTCTGTTCTACAACTACAACCATAATGCTCCCGTCTTCAAAAAATATTTTTCTATTCGTCAGTCAGTACGGCCAGACCGATTTTTGTAATGTGTAATGTGTAAATCTGATAATCAGCTTTCTACTCATACCGATCAAGCTTAAATCCTTCGCCAAGGTATAGCCGACGCGCTTCCGGATCATTGGCCAGTTCTTCTGCCGATCCCGCTTTTAAAATTTTCCCTTCGAAAAGAAGATACGAACGGTCGGTGATGGAAAGCGTTTCGTGGACGTTATGATCGGTGATCAAAACACCGATATTCCTATATTTCAATTGCTTCACAATTTCCATGATATCCTCAACAGCGATCGGATCGATTCCCGCAAACGGTTCGTCGAGCAGAATGAATTTCGGATCGGTCGCCATAGCGCGAGCAATTTCCGTTCTACGACGCTCTCCTCCGGAAAGCATAAATCCTTTGCTCTTGGCAATATGCGTCAGGCTGAATTCTTCCAACAGCTTGTCACTACGCTCATGCTGTTCCTTTGCAGAAAATTTCGTCATTTGTAGAACAGACAGAATATTATCCCGAACACTCATCGTCCGAAATACTGAGGCTTCCTGTGTCAAATATCCTACTCCCTGTCGTGCCCGTTTATACATTGGAAGCCGGGTGATGTCCTGTTCATCCAGATACACCCGTCCTTCGTTAGGACGGATCATGCCGACAATCATGTAAAATGATGTCGACTTGCCCGCGCCGTTTGGCCCGAGCAGTCCGACAATCTCTCCCTGTTCAACAGCAACGGAAACGTTATTGACCACAGTCCTTTTTTTATACCGCTTAATGAGGCCTTCGGAACGAAGACTCATTTTCTGTGAATTACTCTGTTCGCTCATAATTTCGGTCTTGTCGGAAAAATGGTCCGGAATCCGGGCCGGTCGTTGCGCAGAAGAAATCCGTCCAGATTGTATTGCAATTCATCCCGTTTCAATAGATTTTCCGGAAAATAATTCCCTTCAATCCCTTTTATTACATGGATCGTATTCGGCTTGCCATCGTCAAACAGCATCGTAATGGCATCTCCGCTCGTTTTATTCACACCATTACCGGTGGAATCGTCATAGAGAAAATACAGACTGATGGCGTTTCTTTCAACAAATGATTGTTGCAGTTTGTTATCATGAAACGTCATGAGAATCGACCGTCCGGTCAGTTGATTATATCTGCTCGGGAACAATGAATCACTTTGCGATAAAACAAATGCACGTGTCTTTACCGAAACTGTCTTGAGCTTGTTCTCTTCTAATGTTAAAAAGATCGTGTCACCCGTTACCTGATTCTCACGGTACCAAACAATTGGTTTGTCGTATAATTCGATCGACTCATCCTGCCGAAAAAAATTTACCAATCCGCTTCGTGCTGCAAGTTCTCCCCGAACAATCATAACGCTGTCCTTTACGATCATCCGTTTTGTCGAATCGTCGAACGATTCCATTACCACGCTTTTTACCGCCAGTGTATCAATTGCTCCGTCGTCTGAAGTGTCAATTTGAAGCAGCCGGGGTTGTTCCGTCATTCTGCTATACCGCGTAGAATCAGAATGAACAAGATGATTTCCAAACATCCTCACATTATCTTCCAGATTTACGATCCTCACATTCAATAGCGCTTCGGACCGGCGTTCTTTCTCCAGATACGTCAGTTGCTCCGAATAAATTATTGTGGATGAATCAACCACCCGGACGTTGCGTTGAAAGAACGCCCGTTCTTCGTCCAAATAGTATGTTCCAAAATCTGCATACAGTGTAACGTGCGGAGTTTTTAGTTTAACGTTCCCTTCGCCGTCCGCTTTGCGCGAATTTCCGTAGTACCGCCCTTTTTTTGCAGTAAGCGTGACCGTATCACGAATGATTTTCACACTGCCGATCAACTCAACCTCGTTCCTGTTCAGGAACTGCATCGCTTTGTCGCACCATACGATCGTATTTCCCTGTTTGAACCGAACATTCCCCGTCAACTCGCGGATATCTTCGCCGTTTTCCAACCGTTTCCCGGCAAAAATATCTGCATTCTGTAAAACTATCAGATTCGATTGTTGGGAAAAAAGCGGACCCAACACCAGAAGCAATATCATGATCGACTTGTTCACTTCCGTTCCGCCGTTCCCGTTACTTTGAAGATCCGATAATTGCGTAAATTATGGTCCGATTCGAACCCGGTCCCTTTAAGATCTTCCGTTGGAGAAGTGATATGAACAAAATCCGGTGAATGAATTAATTGCGTGGCATTGGTCCAAAACATTTTCTCTGTCCGAACTACCGTTCCGCTGTCCGAAGTGACAATCACATTACCGATCGCTTCCAGATTGCTGGTTCCTTCATCCACAGAACCTTTATGCGATGTCAACCGGGATGTATGCGCTCCCAGTTCATCGTAAAAATCGACAACAACGCCGGAGTCCAAAAAAGTAATGCGCGTATTCTCATACGCGTAAATGTGTCCTGCATTCACAATCGCTTTTACAATTCCCGAGTCGGTAAATGTAATTGTTGAACCCCAACTTTCTTGAGACGGAAGTTGCGTACTAGAAACACCGCTGAGGACGGAAGGCCTGACCTTTTCTTCACAGCCGAGCAATAATAACGCCAGCAGTGAAGGTATGAGCAATTGTTTCACGTCGACGATTCCCCGCCGAGTCCGGCCCGCACCAAATCATGTAAATGAACAATGCCGTACGGCCGTCGTTCATCATCAACAATAATAAGCTGGGTGATGCTGAATTGTTCCATTTCCTGCAATGCTATGGAAGCAAGGGTACCCTTCCGGATCGTTTTGGGATTTTTGGTCATCACTTGTTCTGCCGTCAGATCCGAAACTACTGTTGTTTTTTGCAGAAGCCGGCGTAAATCTCCGTCGGTAATAATTCCAGCCAACTGTCCATGTTCATCCACCACGCTTGTTGCACCAAGGCGTTTCGACGAAATCTCCAGAATTGCATCTCGCAAACTTGTTTGTAAACCGATCTTCGGAATATGCTCACCAGTCACGGCCAGTTCTTCAATTTTCAGCAACAACCGCTTCCCAAGATTTCCTCCGGGATGAAACATGGCAAAGTCATCCGCAGTAAAATTCTTTTTTTCCAGCAACGTCACCGCCAATGCATCACCCATCGCTAGCGTTGCTGTGGTGGAAGTGGTCGGAGCAAGGTTGTGCGGGCAAGCTTCTTCTTTCACCGAAATATCTAATGCAACATCGGATTGGAATGCAAGATGCGAGTTCATATTGCCGACCATAGAAATGGTCTGAACGCCGATCCGTTTGAACATGGGCATCAGTTGCCGCACTTCCTGCGTATCGCCGCTTTTGGAGATGCAGATAACTACATCGTCGCTCCGCACCATTCCCAGATCGCCGTGCACGGCATCAGACGGATGCAGGAAAATCGACGGTGTTCCGGTGGAATTCATCGTGGCAACCATCTTCCGCGCGATAATGCCGGATTTTCCCATTCCCGTTACAACAACTCTTCCTTTGCACTGATAGATGATATCGACTGCTCGTTGAAACGATGCGTTGATGTTTTTTTCCAATCCCGCGACTGATTCCGCTTCCATACGGATGACGCGTTTTGCTTTTTGAATATCGATAGATTCGTAGGACATATTATTTCGCAAATGCATTCACTGTTGTATGGATGGATACGACCTGACTCACCAATCGTTCCAATTGATCCAGCGGCAACTGACTTGCCGCATCGCTCAGCGCCTTCGCAGGTTCAGGATGAGTTTCAACGAACAATGCGTCGATTCCTACCGCTGCTCCCGCACGCGATAACGGAAAAATAAATTCCGGTTGACCGCCGCTTTTTCCGTTTTCTCCGCTCGGCAGTTGCACGGAATGGGTCGCATCCAGCACCACGGGGTATCCGAATTTCCGCATCATTACCAGTCCGCGCATATCCACCACAAGATTGTGATATCCGAACGAAGTGCCTCGTTCCGTCACAAGAATATTGTGATTTCCGGTTGAAACAACTTTTTCGATGGGATGTTTGATGTCGTCCGGAGCAAGAAATTGTCCTTTTTTAATGTTGATCACTCTTCCGGATTTTCCTGCCGCTATCAACAGATCTGTTTGACGACACAAAAATGCCGGTATTTGCAACACATCCGCTACCTGAGCTGCTGCAATTATTTCAGCTTCAGTATGAATGTCGGTCAAAATCGGCAGATCGAACGCTTTCTTCACTTCATCCAGAATCTTCAGTGCTTCATCCACCCCGATCGAAACGAAGCCTGTCATGCTAGTTCGATTTGCCTTTTTATAGGAAGATTTAAAAATAAGTGGAACGGAATGCCGTTCACAGATCTTTTTAATTGCTTCCGCTGTATGAAAAATCATATCGCGGCTTTCAACCACGCATGGTCCGGCGATCAGGGTTA
>Ga0172379_10004781_pt1 | contig 19590 bp, 16 predicted proteins | sample GrowelOW334metaG_FD_119756 | JGI IMG/M metagenome (GOLD analysis project Ga0172379, IMG submission 119756) | Groundwater microbial communities from an aquifer near a municipal landfill in Southern Ontario, Canada - Groundwater well OW334 metaG | ecosystem: Environmental > Aquatic > Deep...
ATTCCATCGGTTTCGGCATAGCGAACGCGAATATCCGTGACGAATGAGATTACTTTCTCATTCATTCCACGCACCCATTTTGCAGAATTTGTCGAGACGCTTCTCTATCAATTTTTCCGGTTTTATTTTTTGAAAAGTTTTCAATTCCTGGAGAAGGGAATCCTTAAGAATGGCTGCCGCCTGCTGGGGATTCCGATGCGCCCCCCCCTGCGGTTCCGGAATGATACGGTCAATAATTTTTTGTTCCAGCAGGTCCGGCGGCGTCAGACGAAGCGCTTCGGCGGCCTGTTCTTTGAATTCCCAGCTTTTCCAGAGGATTGACGAACACGATTCAGGAGCAATGACGGAGTACCAGGTATTTTCAAGCATCAACATTCTGTCTCCCATTCCGATTCCCAATGCACCGCCCGATGCCCCTTCACCGATAATGACAACGATGATCGGGACCGGCAGCCTCGACATCTCAAAAAGGTTTCGAGCAATTGCTTCCGCCTGTCCCCGTTCTTCTGCTTCCAGACCCGGATACGCACCGGGTGTGTCCAGAAGAGTGATAATCGGTTTATTAAATTTTGCAGCAAGTTTCATCAATCGAAGAGCCTTCCGGTATCCTTCCGGATTCGGCATCCCGAAGTTTCGATACAAATTCGATTTGGTATCACGCCCTTTTTGATGCCCGATGATCATCACCGATTGATCGTCTAATTTTGCAAATCCGCCGACGATCGCTTTGTCATCGCCAAAAGCACGATCACCGTGAAGTTCCACGAAATCAGTCGTCATATACTGAATATAATCCAATGTATACGGACGTTCGGGATGTCGTGCCAGTTGCACCCGCTGCCAGCGTGAAAGATTCGAAAAAACATTTTCGCGAAGCTGATTCACCTTCTTTTCCAAAGTTTTAATCTCATCGGAAACGTCAACATCGCCGGAAATGCTCCGTATTTCTTCGATCTTCTGCTCCAAATCATGGATTGGTTTTTCAAAATCAAGGACAACTTTTGGCATGCGTACTCCGATAGATTATCGTTGGATCAACCGTTGCAAGCTCCTGACAAGAATTTCAAGATCAAGCAGGAATGACTGATTCTTTGCATAGTAAAGATCGTATTGTTCTTTTTCTTCAAAAGATAAATTTTTACCATCGTTAATGTGAATTAAACCCGGTTTTCCACGATAAATGGATTTCCCGTTCGAACTGCTCTTCTCTTGATCGATGAAATGTCCAACCAGGCTTACCGAACCGGCCACGACACGCGGCATTTGCAGGAAGACGTTCGCGGTTTTCCCCGGCGGTTTTGAGATAAAAATTCGAAAGAAATATACAAAAGGTGAAACGGAAATCAAAAGAATAAGCCCGGCTACGAGATCAAACAGCCTTTTGACAACCCTGTTTGTCGTTTTCGCGATATTATACTCAATATCGATAAAAGGGATTTCATCAAGCTGATCGATGCTGGATTTTCCGATGATCACTTCCAAATTATTGGGGACAAGCCGGAAATTGACGAATCTATTAGTGTTTCTTGAAATGATGGTCAGGATCGTCGAATACGGAACGGCATCCGATGCAAAGATTACCTCGCTGATCTTTTTCTCGTCAATAATTCGCTGGATCGTTTCAATACTTCCAAGAATTTCAACATCTAATATTTTCTCTCCAAGTCTCAATCTATTAACGTCGATAAATCCGACGACGGAGTACCCGCTCCCGCTGCGGGCGCGAAGTTTCTTCACAATTTCCTGACCCGAATCGTCAATACCGACAATCAATGTTTTTCTGCCAAACAGGGTCGTTCGATTCCCTTTTTCACTAAAACCCAATATTCGCAACATCAGCCTCCAGCCAGGGATCATGATAAGTGATGCTCCACCGGAGACTAAAACAACCGCACGACTGAATGCAAATTCTTTTACAAATGCCGTAAAGGCCGAGAGAAGAACAAATGCGATAAAAACGGATACAAATGAACGTGAAATTGATAATTTTTTTTCGGTGTAGACCCCATTAAAAAAGAGAGATCCGGCAACAATGGCGGCAGGAATAGTGTATATCCAGGGATAGGCATATTCAGGAAATGTATTGATATTGTGTCTCCGAATATACTCTCCAAATAGAATAGCCATATTTACAATGCCAATGTCAATGAGTGCCACCGACAGAGGTTTCGCAACACGAGCGAAATCAGCGATCACTTTCCGGACATAGATACCAAAATAAATGAACCATTCGAATGCCGGCGAGCTGGAATGATGTTTTTTGACGAAGAGTCTCATCGCGTTGTAAAACACTTTCAATTCATCAATGTCGCTCCGTCGTGTGCTTTCCCCCTTATAATGGATGATCGATGTGGACGGAACATAGAATACTTTCCATCCTCCCTGCTTCACACGGTAGCACCAATCCAGATCTTCGCCGTACATAAAAAATGATTCATCCAATCCTCCAATTTTTTCGTAGACATCCTTTCGCACCATCATGAATGATCCGCTGATAGCATCAACCGCGTACGTGTCATCAGGATCGAGGTACGTGAGATTGTACCGGGCAAATACTTTCGATGCCGGGAAAAGAGTGCTTAATCCGAATGTCTTGGTGAAGGCGGTCCATGGTGTCGGGAAACTTCTCCTGCACGGCAGTTGAAACGATCCGTCGGGATTCAATATTTTACATCCTACCATCCCGGCATCGGCTTGACGTTCAAAGAATCGAATGAGCGTGGAAATTGTCCCCTCCTGAACCAGAGTATCCGGATTGATCAAGAGAAAATATTTTCCCGTTGCCTGTGCGAGCGCTTCGTTATTCGCTTTGGCAAACCCAACATTGACAGGATTGTTGATTATTTTTACCGAAGGAAAATTCTTTGAGAGAAGTTCAACGCTTCCGTCATCCGATGCATTATCGACGACAAATATTTCCCATTCCAAACCTTCGAGCGATTTAGTGATGGAAATGAGTGCGTTATTAAGAAAATCACGCACATTGTAATTGACAATGATAACGGAGACATCCATCGATGGATTATATTTTTTTAAAAATGCTGCGTGCTTTTAGTTTCCAGACCATAAATGCCGCCTCATAGACAATTTTTTTGTTCATCTTCGAAACACCGACCCGGCGATCGACAAAAACAATCGGCATTTCTTTGAGAACAAAGCCTTTTTTCCACGCAAGAAAATTTGTTTCGATCTGAAAAGCATACCCGTTGGACCGGAGAGAATCAATATTGATTGATTCAAGGACTTTTCGTTTATAACATTTAAAACCGGCGGTTGCATCGTGGATCGGCATACCGGTAATGATCCGTGTATAGATGTTCGCCGAATAGCTCAGGATCAGCCGTTTCATCGGCCAGTTGACAACATTCACCCCCTTAATATAGCGAGAGCCGATGAGAACATCGCATTCATCCATCTTATTCAACATGATGGATATCTCTTTGGGATTGTGCGAAAAATCGGCATCCATTTCGAAAATAAAATCGAATCCCCGCTCGATGGCATATTTGAATCCGGCAACATAGGCCGTACCCAAACCGAGTTTCTTTTCGCGCTGGAGCAAATGGATTCTGGAGTTACTCTCCATCATATTTTTGACAATACCTGCCGTTCCATCAGGTGAATTATCGTCCACGATCAACACATCGACAATCTCAGATTGTTGAAGAACTTCCATGATGATCTTTTCGGCATTTTGAGCTTCGTTGTATGTCGGGATAATGACAAGGGCTTTCGGCATCAGTTTCCTTTTCCTGCAATCATGGTATAAAAGGTCAGTAATAAAATTTTTATATCCATCCGGAACGACATATTTTCAATATAGAAAAGGTCGTAACGAACTTTCGATTTCACATCCTCTATAGACGTATCATATCCCTGTTTGATCTGCGCCCAGCCGGTAATTCCCGGTTTCACTGCCAATCGCCGTTTGTACAAAGGAATTTCTTTGGACAACGATTCCACAAAGTGAGGGCGCTCCGGCCGCGGTCCGACAAGACTCATATCGCCGCGCAGAACATCCATAAATTGAGGAATTTCATCGAGTCTTGTTTTCCGCAAAAATCTTCCAACGCTTGTAACCCTGGGATCATTTGCGGTTGCCCAGACGGGTCCTGTTCTCGCTTCGGCATCAACATACATTGATCGAAATTTGTGCATTCGAAAAACTTTTTCCCCTTTTCCCACACGCTCCTGAGAATAGACCATCGGTCCGGCAGAGTTCAATTTAATGGCAACCGCAACAAATATCCACAAAGGGGCAGAAATAGTTAATATAAAAATTGAAACAACAATATCCACGATTCTCTTGGCGCTCTCTTCCCACGGCTGCATGATATGTGGCATAATTTCAATGAGGGGAAAACCATAGATCTGATTTGTCCGTGCTTGACCTGAGATAATATCATACATATCAGGAATAATCTTGATAGACACATCGTAACCGGTTGTATACGACACGACGTCAAGAACTACTTCTTTTTGGTGATCGTCGAGGGCAAGCAGAATATTTTGAATGGTGGACTGCTTCAGCATTTTGGGAATCTCGGTTACACTTCCCCAATATTTTGCAGGAAGTTCACCGGATGCTTTCACATTTCCTTCAGTTCCAACAAAACCAATGACATTGTACCCTAATGCAGGATACTTCTTCACCGAATCAAACAATTCTACTGCCTTAAGTCCGGTTCCAACAATGATAGTATCCCGCAGACCTATCCCCTGAAGTAGCAGGCGCTTTCGGAAACTTCGAACGACAATTCTCCCCCCACCGACAAATAAAACCATTAAGCCCCAATACATCAGTATGATCGACCTATTCGGGGAATAAATGGTGGCCCGTTCATCATCGAAAAATATTAAGAAAAACAGGAGCATGCAGCCGATTGAAATAGCACGAAACACAGCAGCAAACTCATCAGTTCTGGATTTTGAATACCAAGACCGGTACAAACCAAAGAACATAAACACCGACATCCAAAACAGATACATGATCATCATCGGCGACAGTAAATCAGGTTTTACCGAATAGTCAATAATGTGACTTTCGATTCTCAATAAATAATAGATGATCCAAGCGATGTTAATCGCAAAAAAATCAAACAGTATTATTTTCCGCTCGAATTGTTTCATTAATTACTTACACTGTTTTTCGGGTAATTAAAAATCATAATATAAATTCCTAAATGCACTCTTAATCCCAATATTAAAAATCAAAGAATTGTCGGTTGCTACACCAGATTGTACCGAACGATACACCACTCCACATTCCAATCGTAAATTCGTTTTTGGATTAAGAATGTACGAAACCCGTAGATCGGAAAAATATAAATTCGTTTTTTCTCCCTGACCTGTATAATTGCCATAATCTCTTAAACGAGTCTCGTATGATTTGAATATATCACGCCCGTAATTAACGCCCATCGTATCATCGCCGTACCTTGCATAATTCAGCTGTAGCCGAAATTCAAATCTTTTGATCCGATAATTTCCTATTGCCAGTGTTTCATAAAAATTTGCACCAAGAGGATGCGCAAGACTTTGATTGTAATGGCCATAATTCGTGAGAGAAGAACGATGTGAATATGTGTACGGTGTTGCAGAGTTCATTTCGGCCTGTAGCGATAAATTTCGAATTCCAAATACTTCGTACGATTTCAAACCTGCTTGATAACCATACTTATTACCCCACCATCCTTTGTCTTTGAAATATTCACTGAATGTCATTTCATCAATAAGAAGCTGACCATAAAGGACAGTCCCATCAAGGATTTTGTATTTCATATTCAGTCCCAACAGTACATTATCCGGCGATCCCATTGAATAATTGACCGGATGGAAGAAAATGAATGGATTAGCATATTGAAAATCAAATCCCCGATACCCGTAGGTAGAGTCGTAATTTTCCCAGATGACCGATTCGAAAAACCCGAGTGAAACACGATTAGTAATATTCCAATCAAGATAATGAAATACTCCATATTTTTTTTTAAACCAAGAGATATCGTTCAATTGTGGAGATGACGCAAGATCTTGAAATTGTGCCCACATGATGGAATATTGAAAATTCCAGACATATCCTGTCAATTTTAAATATGGATAACTAAATCCAATATCAGAAAGCAGCATTGATCTATATCCATCGCCGATAAAATTTTTATCATGTCCGGCTTGAATCGTTAAATATTTTGAGGGTGAATAGATCAATGAACCAAATGCATGGCTGTAATCATACACACCCGGAGAATCAATTTTTTTATATCCTTGACCTGGTACGATATTAAATGTGTTTACAAAATCAGAAATGTACCGAGGGAATTTTGCCAGTGATTCAAAATATTGCATTCGAACTGAAAAACTATTCCCTATCACAGCATCCGCCTGAAATCCGCGGACATTGGTCCATGAATAGTGATCATTCATAAGGTCTCTTCCTAGTCCGACATCAGGAAGAAAATCAAATGAGAGGGTATATTCAGAATCGATGACCTGCGCAAGATGCGTTGAAAAGATCACACCTTCGAGCCATGAATGCCCTTGATACACGTAATCTCTTTGCGATGCAAGCAGCGAATCGTAATTCCCCGGAACATGCAACCTGGAATATTCTAGCGGAAGATTTGAAGTGTGCTCTGCTGTCGATGTTGAATATAACGATTTTCCTATGCGATTATAGACATCATGATCCAACGGAAGAATGATTGTCTGTGAAATCATATTTCCATAGATGGAGACTGCAAGAATAAGCAATTTTTTAAACATGCTTTTACAGCGTTTTGTATGATCACAGATTTCTAAAACATTCATTATTTGATTCCATTTCGAGCGCAGCGAGAAATCTGAAGAAGGTATTTCGCGGATAAACTCAGATTCCCTGCCTGTTTTTCGAGTCATAAACCAGCAGGCATGCTCGCCGCTAAATTCCTCGGAATGACAGCGAGTAGACATTTTTCAGAAGTCTCAATTAGTATGTTTTAAAGAAATCCGTCAGATCATTTTGAATATTAGACAATAGTGATATTATTCAATTCTATTCACTGCTCGATTCAATATCTATTGAAGCTGTTTTACCATTGTTCATATACCATTGAATATTTTTTTGAAGCCCCTCTTCAATCGTGCAAGGTGGATGAAAACCGATTTTTCGGATTTTTTCAGACCGATGCTCAGTTGATGTATTAAATTTTACTATTCGTGCAGAGGTAATCGGAAAATCGTATTGCATAATTTTTCCGATAAAATCTATTATTTTCGCACTCATCACTGCGACAGAAAGCGGTATATGGAAATTTGACACTTTACGACTGGACAATTTTGCAACAATCGCAACCAATTCTCTTGTCTGCAGATGCGGTTCATCTGAATAGTTAAAAATGGTAATTCCCGGTTCCATTCTATTTAACAAAAATATTGTCGCTTCGACAAGATTTTCGACATAAGCAATTGATTTTACATTTTTCCCATCACCGACCCAAAGAAAATTTCCATCGCACACTTGCTTTATTAATTTGAATATGTTTGCTACATTTAAAGGTCCAAACACAACTGCCGGACGAATAATTATAATTTCCCGTTCAGGGTTTTCTTTTCCCCACAATGCAAGTATTTTCTCAGCTTCTAATTTCGATTCACCGTAATGATTTACCGGATTCGGAGGTGTTGCTTCCGTTGAAGGCTGATTTTCTCCATAGACCGCAACAGTACTGTAGAATAAAAATTTTTTGATCTGACGTTCATTTGCAAAACGAAGAAGTGAACGCATTCCATCGACATTTACCCGATAATATCCTTCCTTAGAAATTCCAAAATCTTTATGTGCTGCTGCCAAATGGACAATGCAATCGATATCAGCCGGTAATTTTGACAAGGACGAATCGTCAAGGATATCTCCAACAATGTATTGATAATTGATTTCGTATTTCTTTTTCGAATTTATATCAATACCATACACTTCAAGACCGCTTCGCATCAATGCTTTTGTCAAATACGATCCTATAAATCCTGAATCACCTGTGATTAAAATCATAATACTTCGTTTGGGTTAAGAGGCGGATATTTTTTTAATCAATATGTAAAATTTTTCCAAAGCAAACGTGCGTTGATAATTATGTTCAAAATATTTTCTCGCGTTATTGCCTAATTGTTTATTCAGTTCCCTATAGGTGAATTGATTATTAATAATTTGGACTAATTCTTTAACATTGTTGTTATTAACGGTATAACCACAATGGGCATTTTCGATAATTTGAGAAATAACACTTTTAGAACTTCCTAAAAATATTATTGATCTCCCCGCAGCTAATAATCGATATATTTTACTCGGAACAATATAGCCTTCCAAACCATCAATAAGAGAAATGAGGCTAATATCAGCGGCTGTAATACTATGCTTGAGCATAGCCCTAGTTTGAAATGGGAACAAATAAACGTTATGAAGATTCTTTTCATTAATTACTTTCTCGATTACTGAACGAAGTTTCCCTTCCCCAATTAAAATAAATTGAATGGCATCCAAACTTTTCATTTCTTCCGCCGCAGTTAATATTGGAATAAATTCATGTGCTAAACCAAAATTACCGGAATACATAACAATAAATTTATTATGAAGATTGTATTGCTTGATAAATATATTATCCTTCATTTCAATTGGTTTAATATCTTCTCCATCTGCCCAATTGTGAATAATGGATATGTTGTTGAAATTGTAAACTCGTTTTATTGAATCATACATATCCTCACCAATCACAACAATCCAATCGGAATACCTTAATATTAAGCGCAGAAGATATTCATAAAATCTTATTACGATAGTACTCCTCAACACCCCCAATTTAATTGCCGTTTGAGGATAAACATCTTGCATGTAATAGATAAATTTACTCCCTTTAAATATTTTCATTACAACACCTACAAGTCCTATAAACGGAGGAGCAGTTGTTGTAATAACAATATCGGGATTATTTTTTGTTACGGCATGCCAAAGAGAAAATAAATAGAATGTGATGTAATCTATTAACCTGCCGATAAATGTGCTTTTCCCATAATTTGTTCCGGAGACATATTCAATTTTGATTTGATGATTTTCGGGTAATTTATCGTCAAGGTTTTTTACTTGTTCGAATTTGCTACATATTACCGAGATATCAAATCCTTGATCAGAAAGTCCAAGTGATAGGTCTGTAATCACCTGACTCAGTGCCGATTGATCGGGGAAAAATAGATGATTTATAATTAATATATTTAATTTATTTTTCATGAATGAAGAGCGTGGGTTATTCTTGATTAGTGTAGTGAATTGCGCGATTTATTTATATTTTTCTTTTGCCCAATTCATAGAATAAATAACTTCCCCATTAACTCTATTTAGCCATGGATGTAATTTAGATTTTTCATTAAATTTTTTAATGCTAAAAGCAAAAAGATTTTGCTGCTTCTTAAATAAAAGAGTAAATATTTTGTATGCCGGGAGCAATAAAACAATAAGTAATGACTTTAGGAATTGATCTTTCAATAATTTATTCGCTCTTGGAAGATCATGGGAATACCAGTAAGAGAATTTATTCTTCCCAAAGGGTGAAAAAGCATTAATTGTTTTTTCCACCTCACGTTCTGTCCATCGGTAAACATAATTGGGAATGTCTGTATTATTCATACCTCCATACTTTCCGCTATTTGCGTAAACAGCGGCGTGTTCAAAGGTTTGTGAGATATTTAATTTTTCAAATATCTTCATGAGAATACTATCGCGAGATTCAAAAGCAATAATCTCTTCTCGTGCGACTCTATACATTTCCAGTAAAGCTTGATGGGGTGAACTACAATGATGCAATGCGGCATGAATAACAACAAAATCAAAACTATTATCTTTAAATGTTAGCTGTTGAGCGTTTTGATAACTCCATTTGTATGGACTGAACTCCACGCCATTTAATCGCGAATCAATATTTGAAATTGTAACATTCGAATATTTCAGTGATTCAAATACTTCTTTGTCAGGCAAGCCTCCGGCAATGATTAAAATGGTTGCATTTTGATCGAGTATAGTCCGCTCTATAACTTTTCTATAAAATTGTAATCGAGGATTCATTCTTTTAATCTTTTAGAATTGTTTTATACTGTTTTCTTTAATACTGTTTAAGCTAACTTATTTATACAATTCATTGTATTCTTTGCTGTCACAGACCATCTGAATTTTTCGACATTTTTAAATCCTAGTCCTTTCATTTCGTTCCTCAGTTGTTCATCAAAATACACCTGTTTCAGCAGTGCAACAATTTCTTCCAGATCAAATGGATTAAAATATTTTGCTGCATTCCCACCAACTTCCGGAAGAGAACCAGCATGCGAGCAGATCACGGGACAACCGCAAGCCATTGCCTCAAGAACGGGCAGACCAAATCCTTCGTAGATAGAAGGTAAAACAAACAACGTGGCAATTGAATAAATTTGCCGTAATTTTTCATCCGAAACATAACCGAGAAGACTAATTTGCTGAGAGATTCCTAATTTATCCACACTACGTTCGATGTCTTTTGTTGCCCGCTCTTTATTACCAACTAGCACCAAATTCACATTAGTTCCCATCATTTTCAATGCATGTACAGCTTTTAAAATAATTTCTAAATTTTTATGGGGACTCAGAGTCGCAACACAGACAATAAATTTTTCAGGAAATATTCCATTACCTTTGCTCATATCAGGATAATATTTTGATCCATCAACTCCTAGTTGGGTGACAATAATTTTTTCGGCTGCTCGTGGAAAGTAGTGAATTAGTTCATCATTGGTAAATTTAGATACGGCTATTACTTTGGCGGCCCGCGAGACCGAAAGTGGGATAAATAATCTCCAGTAAACACGTTTACTTTTGGGTATAGTATATGAAAACCTTTTATACAGCAAATCGTGTATGGTTACAATATGCTTGCATCGTGCAAATATTGGAATAACATATCCCAATGAAAATAGAATTGATATTTTATATTTATATACTTTTATCGGAAGGACAAATTGTTCCCATAATATTCGATTAACCTTATTTGAAAATATTGGCACCTCTATAATTTTGCCATTCTCAGGTAAATCTTTCAATATATACCGTGCATCTGTAGGAACAAAAATGTAGTACACATTATTTTCATCAGTACTAACTAAATGATAAATTAAATTCCGGGCGTATGTCTCAGTCCCTCCTACAATTCCCGGAATTAGATACAGTAAATTAATTCCAACGTTCATTGAAGTGATAGTACCATTTTATTTTTATTGAATTGAGAAATATTTAGAATACAAACAATAAACTTAATTATTATTAGCCTGGCTATGGAGATATAATATTTCTCCTGCCAAATGACACTTAACTCTCCTGAGATTTTAACCAATTCACCGGAGGAAATGTAATATCGTAAATGCAAAATATTTTTTGTTAACCACATTTTCGAACTTTGCATAAGTTGCTGATACTTAGCAGCTGGAACTTTATCAATTTCAGAAAAATATTGCTTACTCCATGCAATATATTTGATCATCGCTTCTAATTTTTCTTTTCCATATTTATTTTCCACACCCGAGATATTATCACTGCTTAATCTCCAACTGACTACCCCCCCTGACAGTGTATATATTTCTTTCCCATGCGACATAGCTATCCACGATGCATCATCAGAGGCAAATCCGGTGGGAAATTCTATAAAACCACCATTTTTATTAAATGCTTCTCTTGAAAATATGTGATCCGTCACAAAACTCTTCCGTGAAGAATTCATTCGAGCTATTGCATAATCGATGGCGCTTTCAATTTGAGGAATTGAGTTCCCATCGTGGATTATTTCGTCATTTCCGTTTATAATCCGATTATTAAATCGATAGACATTAACATCACCATTTGATACTTTCAGGGTCTTGTAGAATTCTTCAACACATATTGGGTCAGCAATATCGTCATCCGAAAATAACCATATCCACGGCTCATTCGACAGTTTTACACAACGTGTCCAATGTTTTGCAAGAGATTGTCTACCATAATTTTCTTGAAATCGGTAAAATACGATTCGGAATTCATTTTTAAATTGATCGCAAATAGCCCGTAAATTGTCAGGACTGAAATCATCTCCGACATAGACGGTAAATTGTTTGCAAGTTTGTCGAGATAACGAGTACAAAGTTTCTTGAAAATATTTTCCCTTATAGGCTGGTATTACAATAGCCAAATCGGAATGTTGTTTTGAATTTAGAGTTTTCACAATTAATTAATTGCCTGTTCAACAAGTTTAATCACTTTCATTTCATTCTGACCGGCAGAATAATCTTGGAGAGCCTTTTTATAACCATTCTCGCCCAGTAAATTGGCATAGTTGTCATCGTTTATTATGCTATCAATTTTCCTGCTGAGCTCATTGATATTATATTTAGGCACGAGCAGGCCATTTACTCCATTTGTAATTAAATTTCTATTATGGTCCGTATCAGAGGCAATGACTGCCTTTTTTTGCGCCCACGCCTCAATAATTGGTCTTGAAAAATGTGAACGGGATGAAATCGAAACAACTAAAGAAGAAATCGACAATATTTCAATTGGGTTAATTAATTCATTCATCTTCCGTATACATTTATTCTCGTAGTGAGATATTATATTTTGACATCGTCTATAATAATCTTCATTTTCTTTACCGTGGCGTATTTCTTTTCCAGCAAGAACAACAATAATATTGTTGTGTTTTGTAAACAATACTTTACATGCAAGCAGAAATTCTTCTGTATTTTTCACTTTATCAATTCCACCAAGGAATAAAATAATTTTCATTTCATTCTCAATATTATATTTTAATCGATAGTGTCTTTCATTATAGAACCGGAAATTGAAATCATCTAAAAATTCGGGAATTACGTGAACATTCTGAGACGGAGAATATCTTGTTATTTGTTGAGATTCAAATTCAGTTATTGCAATAACACATTTATTATATTTTGTAATGAGAGTAGAAATTAATCTCCTTCGGAATGAATATTTAGGTTCTAAAAAAGGACTGCGAATATGGCAAACGCTAGGAAGTCCAACGAGTTTTGCTGCAATAGAATATTGTAATAGTACATACTCGTTTACATAAACAATATCAGGTTTAATTTTAGAATAAACCTGCACGGCATAAATCATACCATAAATAGTTTTCAATAAATCATAAATGAATATTTTAATTCCATTTGAAGTATAAAAATCTACGGTATTCGTAAAATGTAAACTTAAAGCGATACTTCGTGATTTAAAGAAACGAGGATAAATACAATTGGCACCTAATGATGTCAAATAATTTCGAGATTGCTCACTGAATGGTATCTGAACAAACACCTCATATTTCTTTTCGATAAATGCACGGATAAGATATCCAAGGCTAATTAACGAACCACTCATTGTAGTGTCGTGTGCAACAAACAATATTTTTCTATTCATCGAAAATATTTTTCACTACTCTATAACACCATCGAACACTGATGTAGAAAATGGAATTATAATAATTAATATATCGCAACAATAAAAACCAATGTTGTTTGACACTCAAATGGGAAGAGTGCTGTCTCATTACGTAAAATAGTTCTTTTGCTTGTTTTCGCGGATTTGAATTGGTTTTGTTTGTTCTATAAGTTCGAAAATAACTTAAATTCGCATTATAATACCATGGCGAGGTTACTTCAAGAATTCTTAAAATATAATCGTAATCCATTACTAAATGTAAATTTTCATTAAGATTCCCAATCCTTGATAATAGTGTTGCCCTCCAAAACGTACTTGGTTGGCGAATTAGGTCTGGGTTCGCCAATAGTTTTTCATATGTAATGATTGGACCTTTAATTGAAAATAGTGCTATTTTATTTAGATCAACATATGTGATATCACCATACAATAGATTACAAGCCGGGTTTTGATTAAAATGTTGTGATATTTTGTTGAAAATGTTTTTTTCATAGTAATCATCAGAATTCAACCAGCCAATTATGTCACCCGTTGCCATTGTGAAGCCTTTATTGATGGCATTTGATTGACCATTATCCTTTTCGGACACCCATTTGAGATGTTTATACTCTTTGAGTATCGCAATCGTTTCATCAGTTGAACCACCGTCAACAATAATATGTTCAAAATTATTATAATCCTGTTGTAATATAGATTCAATCGTATCTCTAATATATATCCCTTGATTGAACGAGGGAGTTATTATACTGAAGCGAGGTTTGAAATTCATTACACTGTTTGCCTGATAAAGATAGCGTCCGCCTGCAACACTTCACCAGTTGATGCACTGTTTATTTGATCAAAATTACCACAGTAGGAGAATCCCTTTTTTAATAAATATTCATAAATATCACGGAACAACGGTTGTGTTTTATACAATTCAAAGAAACTTGTTTCAACAATGATCACATCAACCATATTCACAAATTTTTCAGCTCCTTTGAGAACTTCCAATTCAAATCCTTGTACATCAATTTTCAAAAGAATTGATTTCACCGGATGTATCTCAGGAATAAAACTATCCAACGTTCGAATTGGGATTGCTTTAACAATAGAATTTTTGGTAAACGGGAATGACGAAACATGGAGATCTCCCATTGGGAGAATAGAAGAGCTTGCAGAGAAATCATTCTCATTGATCTCTACCTCGCCATTCGTTGCGCCAATAGCATAGTTAAAACAATGAAGCGTATGAATAGTTTTACTCAATTCCACGAGTTGTTCAAATGGCATTGCGAGTGGTTCAAAAGAATAAATAGATACACCTGGCATTACTTGATGAATAAAATCTGCAAATTGACCGTTGTTCGCCCCAATATCTACAATAGTATTTATTTCACGAGATTGCAGCCAACGATATTTATTCCGGGATATCAAATATTGCACTGATTGGTGTTTTCCGATATGATAACCGAATGCATTTAAGAATCCATTAATTAGTTTCCCTACCATAAAAGATGACTCTTTGTTTATTGTTTATTAATATTTACATACGAACTTTTAAAGAAGGCTGTTGTTCCAAATATTTTTTCAAGATCTTTAACAGTTACTATCGATAATCTGATTGACAATAGAGATAATAAACTACCGTCAATAATTATATAGGCAAATAATTTAACAGGGGTATTTGAAATTGTTAACGCCACAACTGCATTAAAAATAATAATTACGCCTGATAAGTACATTGTTTTAAGAAGGTCACTAAAGGTTGAAATAGGCGTTGACGAAACATATTTATTCTGCCACCAAATCAACTGTATTTGCGTACATATCACCGCGGAGACGAACGCAATTACTCCACCGATATATCCAAAATGCGGTACTAACAAAAAAAAGAAGACACCTCCTAAAATCGCATTAAACATCTGTATAATAAATGTTTTTTCCGGGTGGTTTTTAATCATTAAATAAACATAAATTGGAATCCCGCTGGCAGTCAATAAATAAACCGACAATAATATTCTCGTTGTTATAATAATCAATTCATTGTTTTTTCCAAGCCATAACACAATTAACGGATCTATTACAAAATAGAGCGAACACACGACTGGGATACTCAATAGAAATATTTTTTTAGATAGCCATTCAATTAATTCCGCATTTTTACTCCCGTCATATTCAGCTATTAACGGTACAATAGGATACATTGCTCTTTCAATGATACTCCAAAGCATTGTTTTCATTCTAAAAGCAATATCAAAAACTCCAACTTCCATTACTCCAATATACCGGCCAATTAGAATTTTGACAAAAGGTTCATAAAAATAACCGGAGAGAGAACTCAAATATATTTTAGATCCGTACGAAATATGTTTGAACATTCTTTTCAGAAGACCTTTAGAAAAACCACTTAAAGAGGTAAATTTCCATATCCGAAGAAAGAATACCGAAAGAAACATAAACCATATTAGTGTTGAACCAATATAAACATTACCAATCTCAATAAATGAGCCTCCTCCCATCACTGCAACAATTATACCAATTCTACTCATTAAAACGTATGTTACCTGGAGTAAATTGCTTATATAAATTTTCTTTTGAGAGTCTATGACTGCACTTAATATCTGACCAACGAATAAAAATATATTGGAAAGCACAATTGCATTAAAAAGATAGATCGTTGATTCATTGATATATTTATTTGACAAAAATAGCACATCATGAAGGAAAATACCGTTAAAGTAAATTAGTCCTATTGTAAAAATAGTTATTAAACTAAATGAGAATAATAATGATATGATAATATCTCTGTCCGAATCCGCCCCTTTCCCCTGTTCACCGATAAAACGGATCAATGATAAATTAAATCCAAAATTTACGAGTACTCCAACTGCACTTGCTGTTGTTATCAATGCAAAAACACCATACAACTCGGTTCCGAGGTGTCTTAACAAGACTGGGATAGTCACAACAAACAACAATGAATTTACTACCACCTGAAATATCCCCGACGATGAATTTAATAAATATTTATTTTTACTCATGCGACGCTAATCTTCTAATGCGTGTGAGAGCAAATTGCAGAGAGACGATCAGACCAAACACTATGATTCCATGTCCCCAAAGCCACGCATCTGTGGTAAACATCGAAATCATTATATACACAGTACATCCACCGATAGTAATCGCTAGTGATTGATTTCGTTTGTCGGTGGATGTCTTCATTGCTTTTACGGTAAAGCGAAGAAGCGAAACAAGTAAAAAACTAAACGCTATCAAGCCGACAATTCCTGTCTCAATAATGACCGCAAAGAATGTAAGGTGTGGAGAAAGTCCTTTGACATAGATATTAAACAATTCATCCGAAAAAGTGTAATAGAGATTTGAAGAAAATGGAAATGAGTATGCTCCAATTCCCAAAATAGGATTCAATATAAATGCATTATATCCTGTAGACCAGATAAGTACTCTTGTCACAAGAGAATTTTTTGCAATTCCAGATTCCGAAATAAGTGGTTCAGATCCTGATTTAATATCTGTTATACGCGTAAATGTATCAGGGTTAAACACCATTGCCGCAATGATTGCAACAACGATAATAATAATGCTTGAAAGTATGAATCTCTGGATTGAACCTGAAGGAATACTAAGTTGGTTTCTCGTAAGTGCAATATAGAACAACATTACGGATACTGCCAACAATGTCGATATCCACGAAGTTCGCGTCTGCGTCAAAACCAATGCTATAACAAATATCATCGCCATAATGGATAAGATTATTCTCTTTATTTGATCTTTCTCAAATATTATCATTATTACAAGAATCACAATACCTAAGCCAACGTAATCTACAAACATTACTCCAGCAAATCCGAAAACTCTTCTATTAGTCATTACTGCTTGAACTATAACATGGAGTGAATTTAGAGTTATCAAACCCATAAATATTAATCCAATGTTCCAAATTACTTGAGAAAATTTTATTATTAAAGGGCCAGCAACAATAATCCCTATAAAAAGGATATAATGATTGATTAACAATAAACTTAAGAATGGATTTTCAGCTTTGAATACAGAGATTACTAATATAAAAAGATATACCCCTACTGATGTAAAGATTGGCAAATATAAATCTTTCCTTTTTATATCTCTAAGAGTAAAAAGAACAGAAATAATCAGCCAAAATGTTGCCCATTCTGATATTGCAAATCCCAATGGGTGGATATCAACAAATACTAAAATTGGAATTAGATATAAAATGAAACTACTGTTCAATGCAGCTAGAAGGAGTAAAGGAAGAATTGTTATCATTACAGTTAGATAAACACTATTACTTAAATTGTTAAGTGCAATGATAAATAGAATATTAATAAAAATAATTGGGGCAACGAATTTCCTTGCCGTCCACACTTCCCTTGATTCATCAAGCATTTGTGCGGCAAAAGACATTACTTTGACCTGAAAGAAAATAAATTCGGCAACTTTTCGCGAAGGAGAATCATCTTTGGATTTGTAGTCTTCTTGGAAATTCCCCTTACGAGGGAATATGCAAGCAGTAAGGTTGTAGTAAATAAAGAAGCCAACAGGGCAAAGAGCACTCTCGGAGGCCAGCTCTTTTTCGCGGGGGGGACTGCATAGTCAATTACCTGTAAAATTGGATAATCTTTTTTCTCTTCAATCTTTGCCTGTTCGTACAACGGAACAATAAATTCAAGGATGGCGTTATTTATTTCAATTGACCGATACTTCCGTAAATAATCTACTGACTTTTGCGGTAAATTGATTAACGGTAAGACAAGACTCCCTGCTTCCCCTCCCGATTTTAATTTATCAATTTTCTTTTCGAACTCGTTTATTTCCACCGTAATATTTTTCAATTCCTGATTCTCATTATCATATAATTTTTCCAAAATAGATTTTTGGATCTGTTTTGTTAATAATTCCGTTTCAAGTCTGGAATACAGCGTAAATAATTCCGGGAGCTGCGATTTAATATCATATAATCCTGATTTCTCCTGAAATATTTTAAGCGAATCTTCTGAAGCATGGAGATCTTTATAAATGTCTGATACCCGTTTTTCAAGAAATATTCTATTCTCGCGAGATTTGCTTATTTTTAAATCGATGATGGATTTATTCAGATATTGAATGATATTATTTGTCATATCTGAAGCTAATTTCGCTGAATTCGCGCGGACAGTTATTTCAAAAGCATCGTCTTTAGTTTCATTCGTAATAATATTTTTCTTTAATTCTTTAATAGCCAATTCTCTTGCGTCAATTTTGTTTTTATTAATTTTATAGACGTTCAAAAGATCAAATTGATCAATTAAATGCTCAAGCGATGTCCTACTATAAATTATTGTATTATATCTATTAACCGAACTTTTTGTTGAAGATGCTCCTATCCCTAAAGGAAGATTTTTTAACCCTTTAAGCATTCCGGAAATGCCGGAAACACCATCATCTTCAGAAGGAATAATAATAGCCGTTGCTTCATACTGTTCTTCGATGAAAAAATAAATTAATCCGTATGAAAATATTAAGGACGATAAAAAGACATATACTATCAATCTTTTCTTATCAATCAGAAATAGTAAAAAATCTAAGAAGTCAACGCCTTTAAGTTCTGCCATTGTCGGTTATTTTTTAATTAATAAATATAATGTTGCCACAGTTCCGATAATTCCAAACATCTGACTGTATACATTTAAATAATATTCAAATGTTCTGTACGGTTCTTTCGGGACCCAAATAAAATCCCCTTCCACAACTGTTGTTTCGTTCGGCAACAGCCACTGCTTCGATCCAGCTTTGATGATGCGGATATCACCGGTCTGGGCACTTTCGGTGTATCCTCCGGCTGCCTGGATATAATAATCCATACCGGCATTTTCTTTTAGAGTGATGTAACCGGGATTTTTTACTTCTCCGAAAACATATACAGCGTATACCTTGGCAGGGATAACGATCTTATCACCATTATGAAGTTTTACATCTTTCGACAGATCGTTCTTTTCAATTAATCCGACAAAATCCACATTCGTAATATCCGTCGTACTTTTAATCATGATTTCGTTGTTGAAATACACGGTATCCTCGATCGTTGAACGGCCGCGCCGTAAACGCAGGGCGTCCAGTTCGGC
>Ga0172379_10004782_pt1 | contig 19582 bp, 12 predicted proteins | sample GrowelOW334metaG_FD_119756 | JGI IMG/M metagenome (GOLD analysis project Ga0172379, IMG submission 119756) | Groundwater microbial communities from an aquifer near a municipal landfill in Southern Ontario, Canada - Groundwater well OW334 metaG | ecosystem: Environmental > Aquatic > Deep...
CCAACTTCCCCTCCGGCGCACAGGTCATCCTCCCCAAGATCAGGGCCGTCACCGACAAGGCCATCCGGTTCGCCTTCGACACCCATCACCACGGCGACCACGCCTACGGCAACCAGATCATGCACGAGGCCGGCGCCACCATCGTCGCCCATGCCGGCGTGCTGGCCGAGATGCGGAAATACGAGACGAACTACTTTGGCGGCCAGGGACCGGGCCGTTGGGAAGGGGCAGCCAAGGGCCGCAAGGACGTGGCGGCCAGCAAACTCCGTCCGCCCTCCATCCTCTTCAACAAGGACATGGCCTTCGATGACGGCACTCACCGTGTCGAGCTGCTGCATTTCGGCACCGCGCACACGCACGGCGACGGCTGGGCGTGGCTGCCCGGGGAGCGCGTCCTCTTCACCGGCGACGCCTGCGTGAACGGTCCCTACAACTACGCCGGCGACGGCAACATCCACGAGTGGGTCAGGACCCTCGACCGCGCGATCGCCCTCAAGCCGTTGAAAGTATGCCCCGCGCACGGCCCCAGCGGCGGGCCGGAGGTGCTGGCGAACCAGCAGACGTATTTCAAGTCCCTCCTCGCCGAGGTGAAGAAGCTCAAGGACGCCGGCAAGACCGCCGCCGAGGCGCAGGCCGCGATCGACACCATCAAGGAATCACTCCGCAAGAACGAGCACATCGCCATCTACATCGGCCAGTTCATGAACGCGCAGGTGGAGAAGGCCTGGACCGAGATGGGCGGCGCGGCCTTCCCGGAGAAGAAGCAGGCGCAGGCGGAGCCGGTGAAGCTGAAGGCGAAGGAGCTTCTGGCTGGAACAGGCAATTAATCCTACGCCAGCAGTCCGCGGATGACCTGACCGCCGAACTGTGAAAGCTGCTTGAAGCGGCCGCCGTGATAGTAGGTGAGTTTGTTGTCGTCCAGCCCGAGGAGGCGAAGCAGCGTAACGTGGAAATCGCGGACGTGCGCCTTGCCCTCCACGGCATACATCCCGAGGTCGTCCGTCGCGCCGAGCGTGGTGCCGGCCTTGCAGCCGCCGCCGGCCAGCCAGATGGTCATCGCGTTCGGGTTGTGGTCGCGCCCGTAGGCGGTGCCGCCGCGAACGCCGTTGTCGGGCGTGCGGCCGAACTCGCCGCACCAGACGATGAGCGTGCTGTCGAGCAGACCGCGCTGCTTGAGATCGGCGATCAGCGCGGCGATGGGCTGATCCACGCCGCGGACGAGATTGCCGTGGGCGCGCTCGATGTAGTCATGGCTGTCCCACGTGCCGTTGTAGAGCTGGATGAAGCGCACGCCCTTCTCGACGAGCTTGCGGGCAAGCAGACATTTCCGGCCGAACGAATCCGTCGCGTCCTTGCCGATGCCGTAGGCATCCTTCGTCTTCGCGTCTTCCTTCGAGAGGTCGAGCGTCTCGGGCACCTGCATCTGCATGCGGTAGGCGAGTTCGTAATTGTCCATGCGCGCGGCGAGTTCGTCGTGGCCGGGATGCTGCGCGGCGTGCGCGGTGTTGAGCTTCGCGAGGAGGTCGAGGTTCGCGCGCTGATGCTCGGGCGTGATGCCGGCGGGTGGCGTGAGGTCCAGGATGGGCGAACCCTTCGCGCGCAGCGGCGTTCCCTGGAAACTTGCGGGCAGGTAGCCATTGCTCCAGTTCGCAGCGCCACCCTGTGGATAGGAAATCTCCGGCAGGACGATGAAGCCGGGCAGATCCTGGTTCACTGAGCCGATGCCGTAAGTCACCCACGCGCCAATGCCCGGGTCGCCGCCGAAGCGGTTGCCGCAATTCATCTGATACATCGCGGTCGGGTGGTTCACCGAGTCCACGTTGCAACCGCGCCAGAAGCAAATTTCGTCGGCGACCTTCGCGAGGTGCTCCCAGTTCTCCGCCATGTCCGCGCCGCTCCGGCCGGCCTTGCGGAACTTGAACGGGCTTTTCACGTAGTAGCGTTTGCCGCTTTCCATCGCGGACTTCTGCCTGCCCTCACGCACGAATTCCCTGAGGTGCTGCCGCTCCAGCTCCGGCTTCGGATCGAACGTGTCGATGTGCGACGGTCCGCCCTCCATCATGAGGAAGATGCAGCTCTTCGCCTTTACGGGAAAATGTCCGGCCTTCGGTGCGAGCGGGCTGACCTTCTCCGTCGCGCCCGCGTCGCGCGCGAGCATCGCGGTCAACGCCACGCTGCCGAGGCTCGTGCCCAGGCTGTAGATGAACTCGCGGCGCGTCGGCGCGTGGAGCGCGCGATGGCCGGCACAGGGGAAGAAGGGCTTAGTAAACATACGCAAACTCGTTGGAGTTGAAGAGCGCCAGGCAGACATCGGCCAGCGCGCGGGTGCGGGCATCGACGGCGGACGGCTGGAGGTCGGGCACGAACTCGGCGTAGGCCTCGAGCTTCTCGTTGAAGGTGAATTTCTCGCCGGTGTTTTCCTCGACCGCTTCGCGCTTCACTTCGAGCGGCGGCCTGGGCGATTCGAGCTTCACCGACTTCTGTTTCGTCTCCATCGCGCGCCAGTGGGCGAGCGTAATCGCAAGTTCGTCCGGCCCCGGCCTGCGGCCGCAGGCGAGCTGAAAGCACAGCGTGAGCGCCGCGTCGTCGGACTTCGTTTCCTTCACGGCGCGGTTGGCGAGCGCGAGCGCGCGATCGTAGCTCGCGCGGCCATTGAACAGGCTGAAGACCTGCGGCGTGACGGTCGATGCCTCGCGGTTCTCGCACGAGAAATCCGGCGCGGGCTCGTTGAACACCTCCATGAACGGGTCGCGCAGACCGCGAATCTTGAGCGCGTAAATGGAGCGGCGATGGCGCTGCTCCGGCTTCGGATTTGGAACCCATGCGTTGGCAAACGTGCCCATCACCATGCGGGGTTGCAGCGCGGCCTCCAGGTTGATTTCAGGGCGGTTCGGAATGCCGCCAAGCGTCGGATTGAGTTCCCCGGTGGCGGCGAGCATCGAGTCGCGCAGTTCCTCTGCCGAGAGCCGGCGCGGCTTGAAGGCCAAGTATTCAGTGTTCAGTGATTCAGTTTTCAGTGCCGGCTTCGTCGCCGCGCCAGCGCCACTGGCCACTGAATTCTGAACACTGAATACTGAACTCCGCCGATACGCCTCGCTCGACATGATGAGCCGGTGCATCGCCTTGAACGACCAGCCCTGCTCCACGAAAGTCGCCGCGAGCCAGTCCAGCAGTTCGGGATGCGTGGGTTTCTTGCCCGTGCTGCCGAAGTTGTTCGGGTTGCCCGCGATGGGCTGGCCGAAATGCCAGAGCCAGACGCGATTCGCGATGGCGCGCGTGGCGAGCGGATTCTCCGGGCTCGCGACCCAGTCGGCGAACGCCTTGCGCCGGCCTTCGATGGCGTCGGGAATGGGCGTCTTCTGCACCGCGCCAATCACGCTGAGCACGCCGGGTTTCACCTTCTGTCCCGAGGAAAAGGGATCGCCGCCGATGAGCACGCACGTCTCCTCGAGTTCGCCGTCGGTCATGCGGCTGGCCGGCATGCGCACGGGTGCGAGCACCGCTTTCACGTCGGGCGTGCGGCCGTTGTAAACCGACAGCGCAAAGGGCTCGTAGCGGTCCAGCTCCCACTTGAGGCGTTCGAGTCCCTTGCGCGCGACACGCTCGTTGCCGAAGTCCTGCGGCGTGAAGCCGACGAGCTTGGGTGGATACCGGTCCTCAGCCTCGCCCTGCTTCACCATCGCGGCGCGTGCGAAATCGAACACGCCGCCGAACTCGCGCCGCCTGCCGCCGCGGTCCGCCCCTGCCTGATCGCGCGCCTGGGCGATGGCCGCGTTCCACTTCGCCGGGTCAATGTTCTTCTCCGCAAACCAGCGCTCCGCGTTCTTCACGAGCTTCGCGTCGAGCTGCTTCAACATCGCGAGATATTCGCCGCGCCGGGCTTCGAGAAACCTCCGCTCCTCAAATCCCGCGGCGTTTTCCTCCTTCAAGAACGCCGCCGGACGTTCACTCAGCTGCGTCGTCGCGAACACCGCCTGGAGCGAATAGTAATCACGCGTCGGCACCGGATCGAACTTGTGATCATGGCAGCGCGCGCACTGGAGCGAGTGCGCAAAAAAGGTCTCGCCCACGCTGTTCGCCACGTCGTCCAGGAAACGCTGGCGCGCAATCTTCGCGACCTCCATCCCGGTGAGTTCCCACGGGCCCATGCGGAGGAAGCCGGTCGCGATGAGCTTCTCCGGGCTGGCCGGATCGAGCTCGTCGCCGGCGATCTGCTCGCGAACGAACTGATCGTATGGCTTGTCGCTGTTGAAGGCGCGCACGACGTAGTCGCGGTAGCGCCACGCATTGCCGCGTTCGTAGTCGTTCGCGAAGCCGCTCGAATCCGCGTAGCGCACCACGTCGAGCCAGTGCTGCGCCATGCGCTCGCCATAATGCGGCGATGCAAGCAGGCGCTCGACGACTTTGGCGAAGGCCTTCTCGTCCGAATCCTTGTCCGCGACGAACGCATCGATTTCGTCCGGCTTCGGCGGCAGCCCGGTGAGGTCGAACGTCGCGCGGCGCATGAGCGTGGTGCGGTCGGCGCGGGGTGCGGGCTGGAGGCCGGCGGGCATCCTTGCGGCGAGAAAGGCATCAATGGGATTCTGAGTTTTCACCACGGGCGGCACGGGTTTCTTCACCGGCTGATACGCCCACAGGCCGTCCTGCTTGTATTTCCGGCCCGTCCATTCGGGTGAAAGGCCGCCCGCTGTCTTCACTACGACACCGTCTTCCGCGGACCATTTGTTTGAATTGGCCCTGGTGATCTCCGCCACGCGGGCGGCATCGGGCCACGGCGCGCCTCCCGCGATCCACTGCTTGATCCAGCCCACCTGCTCGGCCGCAAGTTTGTCCGCCTCCTTCGGCGGCATCTTCATGTCCTCGTCTTTGCGGGTGACGGCGATGTAGAGCGGGCTTTGCTCCGGCCTGCCCGGAGCGATGGACGGCTTCCCGCTCTCCCCACCTTTGAGCAGCCCCGCCATCGTCCGCATGTCGAAGCCTCCCTTGATCTTCTTTTCGTCGTTGCCGTGGCAGGCGAGGCACTTCTCGTTGAAGAGCGGGGCGACGCGGCGGATGAACAACGTCTCGGCTTCAAGGCCCGGCGTTGCGGCGTCCGCGCTCCCGGCGATGCAGGCAAGGAAGAGCACCGGGAAAATCAGACGGCAGAGGTGGCGGTTCGGTGAACGGCGCATGGCTGGCATCGGTTTCAAAATAGCAGGACCACAGCCCGCTTCAATGCTCTCCAGCGTGGCAGGACGGGGGGGAAGGAACATTCAGAATCCCGCCGAAGTGTGTCAATTTCCCGGCGCTCATTTTGTCTGCCTCGCCTCGCCCGGAGGACGCTGGCCGGAGCCTCTCAGCTTCCTTGCGCTGTCGCCGAGATCAGCGCGAGCGTGGTCCGCGAGCTTCAGCAGGCGCTCAACGATGTCAGGGCGTTTCGCAGCCATATCCGTCGTCTCAGCGAGGTCGCTTTCCAAATCGAAGAGCTGAGGCGGGCCGGACTTGCCGACGGGCTCGTTCGGGCCGTCAAAGCCCCGGCCGGTCGGCGCGATCATGAGTTTCCATCTTCCCTCGCGCACCGCTCCGAGACGGAACGAGTGGTAGTAGAAGAAAGTGTCGTGCGGCGGCTTCGCGTCGGGTTGGGCGAACAGGAGCGGGGCGAGATCGCGTCCGTCAATCACCCGGTCCACGGGCAGCCTGGCTCCGGCAATGGCGGCAAACGTCGGATGCCAGTCGTAGCCCGCAGCGATGGCGTCGCTGGTGGTTCCAGCCCTGATCCGACCCGGCCATGCGGCCAGACACGGCACGCGCACGCCGCCTTCCCAGACCGTGTGCTTGCTGCCGCGCAACCTGTGCCTGGCCGTCTTGTCCACCGTGCCGAAGCGGCCCCAGACCGTTTCGTAGTCCTTGTTTCCGGCGGTGAGCATCCCGTTGTCGCTCTGCACGACGATGAGCGTGTTGCTTCCAAGTCCGTTTGCCTCCACAAACGAGACAATCTGCCCGACCGTCCAGTCGAAGAACTCGACCGCATCACCGTAAGCGCCCGCCGCGCTGCGGCCCTGCCAGATGCCCGGGATGTGCCAGGGCACATGCGTCTCGATGTTTGCGAAGTGCAGGAAGAACGGCTGGTCGCGATGTTCGTCGATGAAGCGCAGCGCCCGGTTGAGGAAACGCACCGGGGCCTGCTCGAAATCCAGCGCGTGCTCCACCACGCGTTCTCCGTCGTAGAGCGGGATCGGCGGACGCACGGGATCTTTCTGATGCGCGGCCAGCGTGTTGCGCTCGGCCCCCTGGTCGTTCGGATAGGGAATGCCGAAGAACTCGTCGAAGCCGTGCCGCGTCGGGCGGAACTCCGGCTGATGGCCCAGGTGCCACTTGCCGACCAGCGCGGTGGCATAACCCCGCTGCTTGAGCAACGACGCGGTGGTCGTTTCCTTCGCGCTCAGACCGATGGTCGAGTGCGGCATCAACGCGCCGGGAATGCCGATGCGCTCGGCATAACAGCCCGTCAGCAACGCCGCGCGTGTGGCAGAGCAGAGCGGCGCGGGCGCAAAGAACGAAGTAAACCGCATTCCGCGTTCGGCCAGGCGGTCGAGGTTGGGCGTCTTGATCTTCTCCGCGCCGTAGCAGGCGAAGTCATCCCAGCCCACGTCGTCGGCGATGATGTGGATGATGTTGGGCGGCCGCTCCGCAGCGACAGGCCGGCCGCACAGGACGCAGAGGAACGCTGTGAGAATGAGGCGAATTCCTTTCATGCGGCTCGGTTCAGTTCTTCGCGGGCCTGGACTTCCAATCCTGAAGGGCCTTTTTGAAATTCGTCGTCTGCGGATCTCCGGTCTTCTCCATGTGCGCCAGCAGCAGCAGGGCGAGCCGTTCGATCTCGGTGCTGTGGATTGATTCGCCGGCAAGATTGCGGCGCTCGGCGCTGTCGGACTGCTCGCTGAAAAACATCAGCGGCTCGCCCACTCGGAGCTGTTTCACACGGGAGCTGATGCGTTCGTCGGCCTTGCCCGCGGTTTCGAGCGCCTTGTAGGTGACGCCGCTCATCGCCTCGACCTTGAACTTTGCCGTGCCGTCGGGCCATGCGTGGAACATCAGCGCCCAATCGCGCGTGCGGATGCATCGCTGCGGCAGGCTCATGCCGCTGCTCACGGTGTTGACGTGTGTGATGACGAAGTCGCGGCCCTCCTGTTTTTCGCCGTTGATCAGCGGCACCCAGGAACGTCCGTCCATGTCATCGGGATGTTTCACGCCGAGGATGTCGAGAAGCGTGGGCATGATGTCCACGCTGCTGACCCATTCCTCGTGGGCGGCGGCACCGGGCATGCCCGGCCATTTCAAAATCACGGGAGACCACGTGCCGTTGAAGTAAACCGTCGCCTTCGAAAACGGAAACGACATGCCGTGGTCGGACATGAAGAGGATGAGCGTGTCATCCCCGTGGCCGCCGTTCTTCAGCGCGTCCAGCACGCCCCTGAGCGAAACATCGAGCCTCGCCACCGCCGTGAAGTATCGCGCGATCTCGCCGCGCACCGGGGGGATGTCTTCGAGGAAGTTCGGCACGGCGACCTCCTCCGGCTTGTAGATGCGGGCAGGGTGCTGTTCGCCCGCGGTGAGCTTGCCGGCCTTGCGCTTGTTCGACCTGCCTTTTGCCCCGGCCTTCGGATTCTCCGCGGCGTCCTCGGCGTCGGTGGCATTGGAGCCGGGGAACGGCCGGTGCGGATCGGTGATGTTCACGTTGATGAAAAACGGCTTCTTCGCGTCCGCCGCGTGCCTGAGCGTGGTTTCAAAATGCTCGCGCAGAAGCGGCGGGTTTTTCCCCGAACCTTCGATCTTGTCGTCCCACGGGAACTCCGCCTCCGGCTTCATGTGCGGCGTCTTGTTGATGGCGGCGATGTAGTAGCCGGCGGTTTTGAGCGTCGTGGCGAGCGTGGGCGTGCCGGGCTTGATCGGGTTGAATCCCAGCGCACCGCTCCGATGCGGCACGCGTCCGGTCATCATCGCCTCGCGGGAGGGCTGGCAGATGGGCGCGGTGACGTGGTTGTTGACGAACCGGTGACAGGTGGCCGCGAGCGCGTCGAGCGTGGGTGTCGCGCCCATCCGGCTGCCCATCCAGCCGGGCGAATCGGCGTTCATGTCGTCAGCGGTGATGTAGAGAAGGTTGAGCCTCGGCTTGTCCGCCGCCCCGGCATTGGCGGCGCAGAACACAAGCGCGCATACAAACAGGAGGGATGTGAATTTCATGGATGACGAGGCTGGAGGCTGCCGCATTCCGGTCCGGAAGGGCGAGCACGTTCGATCCGGCCCGAACCGAGGTGGCAACGGCTACTTCTTCTTCGCCGCCTTTGGGGCCGGTCCGGTCTTGGCGGCGACGGGGGTGAACTGTGGCAGCTTCGCACGCGCGGCCTCCCAGCCGGGCTGGGTGCCCGACTTGACCGACCAGAGCGTGAGGTTGTCGATCTCGGCGAGGCCGTCCTTGGGGCCGGTGACGCCCAGTCCATTGCCGCCGCTGGGGGCGGGCTTGGTGAAGCATTCGTGCTTCGCGTAAAACGTCGGCCCGTCCGCAAACTGGATCACAAACTCGTCGCCCTTCATCTCCGCCAGCACGCGATACCACCTGCCGGCCTCGTATTTGAAATCCTTCGCCTCCGCGACGCGCGTGGTCTCGTGGTCCGCGAGCACCTCCGTGCCGCCCTGGCCCAGATGCACGCGGCAGACGTGATGACCGAACTCGATGAACGGCACGGCGGCAGTCTCGCTGCCGCCGCTGAACCGCACCGAGAACTCCGCGATGAACTGCGGCGGCGTGATGGGCGCGCTGATGCGCGGCTCGAAACCCTTGTGGTCTTTACGCTTCGCCTGATACTCCGGCGTCGAGGGCCGGCCGCGCAGCACGCCGTCCTCGATGGTCCAGCGCGTGCCCTGCCGCGCGCCCCAGTGTTCCTTCTTCAGCGGCGCGGGCTTGGAGAAATCGTCCTTGAGCACGATCTGGTCAGGAACGGCCAGGAGCGGCTGGAGGCGCGTCTCCGCGGCGGTTGCGACGACGGGGATCAGGCCGAGGGCGAGGAGTGCGAGTGCTTTCATGAGTCAGAACAGACCGAATTATCAATTCAGAGGTTACGACTCACTGGCTCAGGTCGGCGATTGAAGGGAACGCCCGTCATCCGCCAAAAGCCCCGAACAACGCGCGCATCTCCGAGTCCACCTGCGATTCGTCTGCCAGCGTCTGCGAAATCTCTTCCCGCAACAGCACCCGGTAACGCTTCCGCAGCCGGTGGATCGCCACGCGCACCGCGCCTTCCTCCATGTTCAGCGACTTCGCAACTTCGGCCTGCGTGGATTCGCCTTTGCCGGACGTGAGGAACATTTTCAACCGATCAAACAACTTCAGCCGTCCGTCCGCCGCGCATTCCGCCTGCAACTGCCCGATCACCTTGGCCAGCAGCGCCAGCGCCCATTCGCGGTCGAACGCCTTGTCCGGGCTCGGCTCGTTTGTGGCGGCGACCTGGAATTGTGTGTCCGCCGTCTCCCAGTCCAGCGAGAGCGGCGCTCTGCCGCCGCCGCGCTTCTGCGCCTGCGCCCTGTCCCGTTCGTTCGCCAGAAAATGTTTCAACGCCGCCAGCAGGAACGCGCGGAACCGCCCGCGCTCGGCGTTCAAGCCGGCGAGGTAATTCTTCTCCAGGAACCGCGCAAAAAACGCCTGCACCGAATCCTCCGCGTCCGCCCTGGCGTGCCCGCGCCGCCGGACGTAGGCGTAGAGGGGAAACCAGTAGGTGCGGCAAAGCTCCTCCAGCGCGCCATCCGACTGCGGCGTGTGCCGCGCGCCCGCCGCGAGCACGACCGTCCAATGCGTCGTGGCGAAGACGTCGCCCGGCGTGGACGAAGATGGAGCGTCCGATGTCATTTCAAGAAACGCAGGAGACGATGTGAGGAGTCTCTAACTCTTTCCAGATGAGGCTTCGCCCGGTCCGCCGAGCGGCTTGATGTAATAGCTGATGATCTTGTATTCGCCGTTTGGGTGCAGGGCACATGACACGGTTTCCACCGCCTCGCGCCGGCTGTCGAATGTCGCAAGGTATTCCGCATCCATGTGCGACCTGTCAGGGGCGAAATTCATGGAGCGCACCTTTTTGGACACGGCCCCGCCCAGCGGACGCCGGACTTTTTCCATCTGAGCCACCCATTCCTCCTTGCCGATGGTGCGCTGGAACATCGGCGCGGCGGCCTCCCAGCTTTGCGCGTAATTCCCGCGCTCCAAACCCGTCCAGAATTCCAAAACTGACACGGAAACTGCATTTGCTCTGCTGTCATCAGGTGTTTTCACCGCGCGCCTGACGGCACGGATGATCAGGACAATGACCGCGAGTGCGACGGCGGGAATTCCAAACAGCAAAAGCAAGTAAGGGACCGGAGCTGAGGCCACCGGCTCGCCGATTAACAAGCTTCCCGGCCAGGTGACAGCCTCCCTCGCAATGCACACCACATGATCCCCGTCATCGAATGTCAGATCCAGCGTCTGCGCGCCGAACCACGCCTTTTCCTTCCAGACCTCAACCGTTTTGAACGGTGGATCCGCCTGACGCCGCGCATCCGGATCACCGAGCATCGAGTGAACCGCTGCCCGGCTCATCCCATTTTGGATTTGCCGCCACCGCTGCGGCGGCTCGCCGTTTTTCGCAGTGTTAAAGGCGACGCCAAACTGCACAGCCATGATCACGGCGATGACGGAGAGAATTATCAGAGCCCAGCGCAAAGGCCGGATGGCCGTGCGCGAGAAGCGCGGCGTTTGATTCGTAGCAGCCGACGGGCGGCTCTGATTGGTCGGGTCGCGTTCGGATTCAGTTTGAGCGGACTCACGTCCGCTGCTACCCGGATCCGAGCGGCGTTGTTTGCGGTAGTCAACAAGAGCCTCGACCAATAAAACGATCCCAAGGATGGGAAAAAGCGACAGCCAAAATTTCCCTACAGAAGTGCCGAGTTGACCGAACGCCGCAAGGCAACCTAGGACGTAGATCCAAAACTGCATAGTCGCTAACCAAATTCGACCATACCGAAGGTTTGCCCAGCGCGCACCGAAAGGAAAAAATGTGCTGAACCATCGCGATTGATTTGGCTTCCCATTATTAGCCTCCTCGCCCGCCGTTGCTTCGCTTTGGCGCGGCAGGCTTCGGCTGCTACCGGGAGTCGCCGCAATCGTTTCCACCAGCGTCTTGACCTGGCTGACCTGCTGGTAGCGGAGTTCGGGTTTCTGTTCCAAGGCGCGTAGGACGATTTCATCGAGGCGCACGTCTATCTGCACTTTGGCGGAGGGCGGCTGGAGTTGTTTGCCGGGCAGTTCGCCGGTGAGCATCTGGTAGAACACCACGCCCAACGCGTAGATGTCCGCCCGGTGATCCACCTCGCCCGGCGCGGCGATCTGCTCCGGCGACATGTATTGCGGCGTGCCCATGACGCGCCCGGCATCGGTGAGGAGCGCCGAGCACCTGATCGGCTCGTTGGGCTTCGATGCATCCATCAAGCCGATTTGGAAATCGGCGCTCCGTTCCGCATCCGCTCCCATAATCTTCGCCAGCCCAAAGTCCGCCACTTTCACGCGCCCGCGGCGATCCAACAGGATGTTCTCCGGCTTGATGTCGCGGTGGACGATGCCCTGGTCGTGGGCGAACTGCAGCGCGTCGCAAATCTGCGGCACGATGGCGAGCGCCTCCCGTGCGGACACGCGGCTGCCGGCGAGCAGTTGCCGCAGGTTCACGCCATCCACGTATTCCATGAGGAAGTAGTAGAGCGGTTGAGAGTTGAGGGTTGATGGTTGAGAGCCGGAGGTGACACCAAACTCATACAGCGTGACGATGCCGGGATGGTTGAGCTTGGCGAGGGCCTTGGCTTCGCGGGTGAAGCGTTCGGCGAACGCGGGGTCGTCGCCGATGCCGGGCGGGAGGATTTTCAGCGCGACGATGCGGTCGAGCTGTTTCTGACGCGCCTTGTAAACCGCACCCATGCCGCCCTTGCCAATGAGTTCGAGGATTTCGAGCTGGGGAAAGAGCGCGGCGAGTTCGGCCACGGGCGGCGGCTGGAACGCGGGTTGTTTGGCGTCGGTGAGAGTGTCCGCCGTCGCGCCCATCTTGAGGAGGCACGCGGGGCAGAGCCCGGCGAGCGCGCCGCCCGGTAGCGGCGTGCTGCACTGAGGGCATTTGGATTCGTCGGGCATGGGCGCATCGCTTTTTATCGTGTCCATGCCTGCTTCAGAAGGAAAACCGGGGAAACGTTACCGAGAATCACTCCGTCGGCGGTGGAGGCTTTCGAGCAGCCGGTTCTCTTCGGTGAATCTGACAGTCATGTGCTTGAGAGGGCGGAGGCGTCTTCACCGAATGATCCAGTGCGATGTTTGTCAGCTGGATACAGGCGGAAACCTGCTCAAACCGAGGAGGCACCCGCCCGGCGGTTGAACGCCACGCAGTCCTCGTAGCGCACACCGCTTCCGCCGAAAATATCGAGTGCAGAGCCGATCGTGAGGTCCACGCGGCCCCGGCCTTCGCGGGTGACAAGTTCCAGATCTTCGAGCGAACGGGCACCACCGGCGTAGGTCGCCGGGATGGGCGAGGCTTCGCCGAGGAGTTTCACCAGTTTCAAATCCACACCGTGGCAGAGTCCCTCGACGTCCACGGCATGGACCAGGAACTCGGAGCACCATCCGGCCATGCGCTCGAGCGTCTCCGCGCAGACGACGAGTTCGGTGAATTTCTGCCAGCGGTCGGTGACGACGAAATACTTCCCGTTCCGCACGCGGCAGCTCAGGTCGAGCACGAGGCGATCCTTTCCAATCGTTGCGACGAGTGACTTGAGCCGATCCCAGTTCAACCGGCCGTCTTGGAAAACCCACGAGGTGACGATGACATGCGACGCGCCCGCATCGAGCCATGCCCCGGCGTTTTCCAGATTCACACCGCCGCCGAGGTGCAGGCCGCCGGGATGGGCGGCCAGTGCGCCGCGCGCTGCGGCTTCATTGCCCAGGCCAAGCTGGATGACATGACCGCCCCGGAGCCCGTCGCGGCGGTAGAGTTCGGCGAACCACGCGGCGGACTTTTCGGAAACGAAGTTCGTGCGCAGGCCGGAGCCGCTGTCGCTCAACGAGCCGCCGACGATCTGCTTTACCCTGCCTTCGTGAAGGTCAATGCACGGACGGAACACGGGCGGAAACTATGCGGTCGCACAGCCGGAGTCGAGATTGTTGCCGGCAGGAGCGTGTAACCGGCGACGCCGGTCAACGTCACCCGAACCGTAGTCCAACAGGCCGCCGCAACAGCGGCGGCCCCAAACGAAAGAACACCACATGAAAAGCAGTTCCATCATTTTGACCGTCATCCTGACGCTTGCCACCGTGTCGGTTGGAAAGGCCGCGGAAGCCGATGGCAAGGCGGCCCGCAAGCCCGGCGCGGGCGAACGTCCGGGCACCGGGCGCTTTGGCGCCGGCCTCGAGGGCCTTGACCTGACCGAGGATCAAAAGAGCAAGGTGCACGAGTTCATGCGCGAGAGCGGCGAGCAGCTTCGCGCACTCCGCGACGACCAAGGCACGCCACGCGAGGAGAAGGTGAAAAAGTTCCAGGAGTTTCAGGAGAAAACGGCCGCCAAACTCAAGGAAGTGCTCACCAAGGAGCAGTATGAGAAATGGGAGAAGCAGCGCGGCGGCGCACCCGCGGCCGGCGGGTTTTCCGGCAACCGTGAGCGTATCCAGAAGATGATGGAGGAACTCGACCTCAGCGCCGAGCAAAAGGAGAAGGTGCGGGCGGCCATGCAGGAGCAGGGCCAGACGCTCCAGGGCCTGCGCGATGCCTCGCCCGATGAGCGCCGTGAGAAATTCCAGAAGATACAGGAGTCGATGTCGGCCAAGATGAAGGAGATCCTGACGAAGGAGCAGTTCGAGAAGTGGGAGAAGTCCCGCGCCGAACTGGGCGGACGCCTCGGTGACGGCGGCCCCGGCCGCAAGAAGCCTGAGTGAGGGTGATGGATATGTTCCGGATGCGGCGCGGCTGGCGGTTGCCAGCCGCGCCGTTGCAGTTGGAGGTCGTCCGAAGTTGTCGGTGGATGTGGGGCTGTTCCCGATCTTGCGTGAATGGAGCAGCTTTGCACTGCGTCTCTGTGAAGCACTCGCTGAGCCCAGCGGATCCTCGGAAAAGCCCGGCCGGTTTTTTTGTTCATCCTGCGGGTGAAGGCCCGCCGTTACGATCCTATGAAACCAAACCACACTCCCTCAAACACCACCTCACCCCAGTCGTCCCGCCGCCAGTTCCTTGCGGAAAACAGCATGAAGATCGCCGGCACGGCCCTGGCCGGCCTGGCGCTGCCGCATGTCCATGCCGCCGGAAGCGACACGATCCGGCTTGCGTTGATCGGCAGTGGAAGCCGTGGCAGCGGTGCCGTGGTCAACGCGATGGAGGCCACGGGGAGCACGGTCAAACTGGTGGCCATGGCGGACCTGTTCGACAACCGCCTGGACTCGGCGCACCACGCGTTGGGCAACAAGTTTGACACCCGCGTGGAGGTGCCGTCGGAAAACCGGTTTGTCGGCTTCGATGCCTTCAAGAAGGCGATCGATGTCCTTCGTCCGCACTCGGGCGACATCGCGATGCTCACCGGTTACGCGGCGTTCCGCCCGCAGCAGCTCGAATACGCGGTGCAGCGCGGGGTGAACGTGTTCATGGAAAAATCCTTCGCGACCGACCCGGTCGGGGTCCGGCGCGTGATCGCGGCCGGCGAGGCGGCGGAGAAGAAGGGCGTGAAGATTGCCGCCGGGCTGATGTGCCGGCACTCGCCCAACCGCCAGGAACTCATCCGGCGCATCAAGGCGGGCGAGCTGGGGGAGATTCTCCACACGCGCGCCTATCGCATGCAGGGCATCGGGCCGCTCGCGCCAAAACCGGCGGACAAGACCGACCTGGAATGGCAGCTCCGCAATTTCACCAAATTCTACTGGGTTTCAGGCGGATTGTGGTCGGAGATGGACATCCACCAGATCGACGAGCTGTGCTGGCTTCACGACGCGTGGCCGGTGAGCGCGCACGGCGTGGGCGGACGCGCGGCCAACAGCAAGGATTGCAGCCAGAACCTCGACTCGTTCAACGTCGAGTGGACCTTCCCCAACGGCTCGAAGGCATACCACACGGTGCGCTACATCCCGAAATGCCAGGACGAATTCGTCACCTACACGCACGGCACGAAGCGCGCGGCGATGTTCTCCGGCAACATCCACGCCGGCACGGTGGAGACCTACAAGGACCAGCGCATCGGCCGCGAGCACATCGAATGGCGCGCGCCGAAGGAGGAATTCACGTCGTGGCAATATCAGTGGAATGATTTTCTCGCCGCGATCCGGGAGAACAAGCCCTTCAACCAGGCCAAGCGCGCCGCACAGTCGAACCTGGCCGCGATCATGGGCCGCGCGGCGGTGCACATGGGCCGCACGATCACATGGGACGAGGCGATGGCGTCGAAGTTCCAGTGGGTTCCCGGCATAGACACGATGACGCACAAGTCGGAGGCGCCGCTCAAGGCCGACTCCGGTGGGCGTTATCCGGCGCCGGTTCCCGGCACATGGACGGAGATATGATGCCGACTCCGTGTGAAGGTTTGGTGGAACTGGCAGCGGTGGCCGGGTTGCACCTTCTCCCTTCGCGGAGCGAGGGGAGCAAGGTGGCCGCAGGCCGGATGAGGGGTGCGGCCACCAACGCCGGCGCGGCCAACCCCTCACCCCGGCCCTCTCCCCTTGCTCCGCAAAGGGAGAGGGAGGAGCGCAGTTCCCTCCGCCTGGATTCAGCCAGATTTCACCGGTAATTGGTATGAGTGCCTCCTCCTCGCAGCTTCGGCGAGTGACGATGACGACGGAATGGCGTCTGCCGCGTCCGCTTCGAAACCGTGGGGCGACTCAGCTGAAGAGCTGGCGTGCCGGTTCGCCGCGGTCGGTGATGGGCACGGGGCGCGGGCCGTCGTAGAGATTTTTCCCGGGATTGATGCCCAGCGCGGAGCAAATGGTCGCGTGAACGTCGGGCACCGACATCGGCTGCCTGACCGGATTCTTGGCCAGCTCGTCCGTCTCGCCGACGACCTGCCCGGTCTTCAAGCCGCCGCCCGCGAGCGCCCAGCTGAACGTCTTGCCCTGATGGCCGCGTCCGCCGCCGCCATCGAACTCGGGCGGCCGGCCGAACTCCGTGGCCACGACGACAAGGGTCTTGTCCAGCAGCCGGGTCTTCTCCAGATCCAGCACGAGCGTGGCAAGCGCCTGATCGAGCTGCTGGATGAGGATGTGCTGCTTGAGCTGGCCGTCGTTGTGCGTGTCCCAGCCGGTGCCGTTGATGAAGTTGAGGTTGAAGGACACCTCGACGAAGCGCACGCCGCGCTGCACCAGCCGCCGCGCCAGCATGCAGCGCTGGCCGAACTCGCCGCCGTAGGTCTGCCGCAGCGACGACGCCTCGCCGTCGAGCTTGAACGCGGTCATGAAGTCGCCGTTGGCCAGCGTGACGGAGGCGGCAAGGGCCTCGTCGTAGTCGGTGATGACCTTGTCGCCCTTGTTGCGCCCGACGTAGCCCTTCCGCAATTCGGTGAGGAGCTGTTCGCGGTCGGCCTGCCGGGCGGAGTTGATGTAGGGCGGGCGCGTGAGGCCGGCGGGGCCCTTCTCCGTGTCGGTGAGATAGACGTAGCTGTGCTTCGCGCCGAGGAAGCCGGGGCCGCGCATGATCATCGGATAGCCGATGACGACATAGGGCGGGACGCCGTCCGCCAGGGAGCCGCGCTCGTGTGACACAAGCGAGCCGAGGCTCGGGTAGGTGATGGTGCCGGTGGGGCGGCGGCCGGTGTGGACGAAGTTCGTGGCGGCGGCGTGCTCGTCAATGATGTCGTGGTTCACCGTGCGCAGCAGCGCGAAACGGTCGAGGAGGTTCGCCGTGCCCTTGAGATGCTCGCAGAGCTGCACGCCGCGGATGGCGGTGTCGATGGCCGGGTAGGCGGAGCCGGCGAGCTTCTTCTGCGGATCGCCGAGACGCTTGGGATCCCAGGTGTCCGTGTGCGCGCAGCCGCCGCCGAGCCAGAGGAAGATGCAATGCTCGGCCTTGCCCTGCGGATAGGTCTTCTTCTCCTGGGCAAGCAACGGGGAAAGGCCGCCGAGGCCAAGGGTGCCCGCGCCCGCGGCGGCCCCGACAAGGAATTGGCGTCGAGTAGAGACTACAGTGTTTGTGTTCATTAAAGTTCGATTACAGCAGACTTTGGGATGCTCACTTTGGATTCACGTCGCCCGTCCATTCTTTTAGCGCGTAGGATTCCAAGTAGCCACAAGCAGCGCAGCGATACGAAGTTACGACCCGTTTAGTTTTCCCAAAAACCTTGGTCACGGTGAAGAAGGAAGGTTCCGGCTTTCCCTCCACCCAAACGCTCGGCACGTAGTTTGAAAAGTTTTGCTCCAAAACAAAACCCTCCTGCATTTGGCCTCCGCACTTTGCACATAGCAGTTTTTTGTCGCTCATTGGCTGTCGGTCTTGGAGTGAATTGAACGTCACGGCACAAACACAAACTCCGGCGAGTTCACCATCGCCCAGAGGACGTCTTCGGCCCGTTCGCGCCAGTCTTTCTTGAGACGCGCGGTCGGCTCGTCGCCCTGACGGGCCTTTTCCTCGACGGCGTATTTGAGTTCGCTGGCCTTCGCGTTGAGGTGGTTCGTCCAGCTCAGGAGCTGGGCGGGGTCGAAGTCCTTCCGGGTTTTGCGCGGGGCGTTGGAGACGACGCGGTCCTTGAAGCCGGCTTCGAGATACGCGGAGAACTTCGCACGTTCCGCTGCCGTGGGTGGACGCGAGAAGACACGGGTGAAGAGGCTTTCCACCAGCGCGGGCAGCGGCTTGTTTTCGATGCACAGCTCCGTCACGGCGCAGTCGTCGGTGAGGCGGGCGATGCGGCCGTTGCCCATGTCGCCGTTGGCGAGCACGGCGGGCTGGAGGACGTTCGGCGAATGATCGCGCGCGGAGAGCGGCCCCTGCCGGGACTCGCGCCAGCCGAACATCGCGAGCACGTCGATGATCGCCTGCGTCCTGGGCATGGAGAGGGCGGGGCGGTCGCGGTCGTTGGAGAGGCCGGTGAACTGCCAGGCCCGGTGCGCGTAGCCGAGGTTGAGGAAGTCCTTCGCGGCGCTCTTGGCGTCGTTGTCGAGGGTGAGCAGTTCGGATTCGATGGGCTTGCCGGTCACGGCGAAGAGCGAGTCCACCAGCTGCTCGGCGGCGAGACGGCGGCGCGCGGGCGAGGCGAAGAGGCGGTCCTCCGGCTCGTCGGACTTCGGCACGTGCAGGCCGGCGACGCGCTGGTAGGCGTGCGAGTTGAAGACGAGCCGCGCGAGATGCTTGAGGTCGTAGCCGCTCGTCATGAACTCGCGGGCGAGCCACGCCAGCAGCTCCGGATGCGACGGCGTCTTGTTCTCCCAGTCGTCCACCGGCTCGACGAAGCCCCAGCCGAGATAACGCTTCCAGACGCGGTTGACGATGACCTGCGCGAAGCGGTCGCTGCCCGGCGAGGTGATGAACGCGGCGAGCTGCTCGCGCGTGTCGTCGGCCTTGCGGGTGAAGTCGGCGGTGGACGCGCCGCCGTAGGAGGCGAAGGTCCACTCGGGCGGAACTTTCTCGCCGGGCTTGAGGGTGACCTTGATGCGCTTGCCGACGACGATGTTGGCGTTCGCCGGGACGGAACTGCTCTTGGGCACTTCCTGCGGCGCGCGGTTGAGCATCGCGGCGAGGCTGAAGAGGTCCTTCTGCTTGAAGTCGTGATAGGGCGCGTCGTGACAGCGGGCGCAGGCGAGGTTCATCGCGAGGAAGGCCTGTGAAACGATCTGCGCCCGGTCGGCGGTGGGCACGTCGTTCTGCGTGGCGAGGCCGAAGCCCGCCGGGCCGCCGCCATAAACGCTGCCGTCCATCGCGACCAGCTCGGTGGCGAAGCGGTCCATCGGCTTGTTGTCGAGGAACGATTCATGGATCCACCAGCGGAAAGGACCGGTGTTGTTGAGCGTCGGCTTGAGGATGCCGGGATTCTCGGCGAGCACGTCCTGCCAGTAGCCGACCCAGTTGTCCGCCCAGCCGGGCATGGCGAGGAAGCGGTCGATCGCGGCGGCACGCTTGCCCGGGGATTTGTCGGCAAGGAAGTTTCGGAGCTGCCCGGGTGTCGGCGGCACGCCCACGATGTCGAGCGCAAGCCGGCGCAGGAAGGTCGCGTCGTCCGCGAGCGGTGCGGGCTGGACCTTTGCAGCGGAGAGCCGGACGGCGATGAAACGGTCAACGTTGTTGTGGATGGCCGTGGCGCCGGAAACGGACGGCACGACGGGGCCGGGCTTTCCGGCGACAACCTTGCGCACGGCCTCGTGGCGCCCGGCCCAATACTTGTTTTCGGCGGAGTTCACGTCACGCCGGCGCCGGGCGTCGGCCTCGGCGATCCGGGCGAACTGCCGGGCGGAGTAGTCCTCCCACGCAAGGTCGTTGTGGGGAACGCACGCGGTCGGGGCGAGAAGGCAGAATTGCGGAGCGCGGGACTCCGCCCCGGCATTCTTCGCGACGGTTTTGGCACGCGCCGGGTCGGAGACCGG
>Ga0172379_10004783_pt1 | contig 19582 bp, 16 predicted proteins | sample GrowelOW334metaG_FD_119756 | JGI IMG/M metagenome (GOLD analysis project Ga0172379, IMG submission 119756) | Groundwater microbial communities from an aquifer near a municipal landfill in Southern Ontario, Canada - Groundwater well OW334 metaG | ecosystem: Environmental > Aquatic > Deep...
GCGATTTTTGAATTATTTGAGCAAAGTGAGGATAACGATATCACCCGTTCCGCCAAGGGGACTGGGATAGGGCTTTATTTTGTTAAAACTTTCTGCTACTATCTTGGATTAGATGTGAGTGCGGGTCACTCCTCTGCCCTTAAGGGCGCATCATTTACCATTCGTGGACCAATACTATTTCACCCCAAAGGAACAGAGTGAACAAAATACTTATTGTTGATGACAATGCTAACAATCGAATGACGTTAAAACTTCTTCTCGAAGAGTGCCCAGAGTGTATGGTAGAGGAAGCTTCTAATGGTAAAGAAGCGGTACAAATGTGTATTGATGCGGCGTATGATCTAATATTTATGGATATTATGATGCCCGTTATGGACGGTATTGAAGCGACGCGTCAGATTCGTTCCTTCGACCAGTCAATTTTGATTGTCGCTGTTTCTGCAATGGGTGACGATTATAACAAAGAGCTAATTTTATCCGCTGGTGCTAAAGATTACATGACGAAGCCGATTAATGGAGACCTTTTTCTCAAACGTCTTGGTAATTATAAAACGCTTATCAATTGGCGTAAAAGCCGACGTAAGTTTGCGTGGCCAAGTATCAACCTCTTTGAGCAAGAGATTTACTCCCATGCCTCTATTTTTTATCTCCGGTGCGAATCAGATATTAGTGAAGCATGGGAGTACCTTATTTCACTTGATACCTTTGGAGGTGAACTTGCCTCTGATGCGATTCAAGTTTATTTTAATATTGCACTGGAACTTTTGGAAAAAAAGATTAAAAGTGAACTTTTATTGGAAGAAAATGAGGCGACTTATATCTTGACCCTACTGGCGACAGAGGCGTGGGACGAGCAGCATATTTATCAGATGGTGACAGAGCATTTTGTCGGTGAGTATAAAATAGCAGCGGATTTATTCTCCTTGCTGATTCCAAAAAATGGGACAATAAAGCCTCTCAAATCAGTAAATATAGGATTAGATGACACAACCCTTTCTATTTTACGTCATTCTCATACGGATAAAATTTCGGCATCAACTTATATAGAAGAAATGTCGGTTGAATTTATGGACAAGCTTGATGCACTTGAAATGCTTGAAGAGTCGATGGGTAGTACTATTTTCGCGATGCAAAATGATATTCAAAACACTTCATGGTCAAAACTTGGCAGTGATCTTAAAGAATATTCAACTATCATCGAATCATTGTTTGAATTTCAGCATATATCATTTGTCATCCTTTCACTCGCCAAATTTATAGAGGGTTTGGAAACAAAGGATACAGATCCCAAGAAGCGTAAAAAATTACTTATTATTCTCGATAGCATTCTTGGAGACCTTTCTAGCTGGCGGAACTCTATTTTTATCAAAAGCAATACGAATGACATTCATTATCTTGACAGTTCCCTATTATCAAGCTGTCTTCAAGCACAAATGATTTATGAAGAGAGTGCGGTCGTTGAAAATGACGATGATTTTGAATTATTTTGATTATAAATTTTTTACGCCTCCAATTTTTTTACCCTATCAAATGTTAAAATAAAACGGCTGCCATCTTCAGCGGGCAAGTAGGTTAAATCTCCTCCAAAGTGGTCTCTCATAATTTTGAGGGACATATACAGACCAAGACCTGTACCTTTTCCCTGCTCTTTGGTCGTAAAATAGGGGTTAAATACCTTTTCCTGAATCTCTTTTGGTATCCCCCCTGCATTGTCTTCAAAAATTATTTGACCATTTTCATCACCAAAGATAGTGATTTTTTTCTCTTTATTATTGGGGTGTTCGTCGAAAGCATCTCGAGAATTAACAAGTAGATTTAGGAATACCTGTTCCAAAAGATTAATAACTCCAACAACGGTATAGGTTGCAAATGTTTCTGTATACGTAACTTCTAGGGTGATAGTATGGTTGAAAAGTTGAGAACTCATGATACTTAGAGTTTTATGAATAGCTTCGAGAGGAAGAAATTTTTTATTCTGATGATTAGGCTTGATAAACTCGATAAACGTATCAATCACCGCCGACATTTCTTGTGTTTTCGTTTGGATAAATTGGGTAATTTCTTGAATACCTGACTCATCGAGAATATTCATTTTACTCTGAAAACTCAGATTGATAGAGGCAGCGCTGATGGCATTAAGTGGTTGTCGCCATTGGTGCGCTATCATCGAGATCATCTCCCCCATCTGCGCTTGTTTGGCTTGATTATTGAGCATCTCATCTTTTTGTCGGTTCTTCTCCATTTCTGATACTACCCTTTTTTCCAGTACACTATTAACCGACTGGAGTTGATTCACATAGTAGTTAACTTCTTTTTTAAACAAATAAATCAAATAAGCAACCAATCCATAGACGATAAGAAGGATAAAAAGTTCTGTATGGGAGTACGCTGTTTGGATCCAATGCACGTATTGTAGAAGATTAAAGAGGACTATAATAGTAGCAAATGTGAGTATCCATTCCAATCCCCTCTTTTTGGAGTCAAGGAGAAAAACAAACGGCGGGAACATAAGAACCCACAACCATCCCGTACGACTTGTCCCCCCTGTAAAAAGTAGATAGATCAATAAAGAAATTCCAATTAGGATAAAAATAGATGTTTTATGCGCACAAGAATGGTACGATTTTGGTATTTTTAAATTCACAAAGGCGAGAATAGTTATGCTTAAATCGACGAAACCATTCTCATAGTGACCATTTATAAGATGCATCACACCAAATAAAAACGTTAGGATAATAACAGAATAGGTGAACCTTTCGAACCGTGAAAGACATACCGAGCTGAGATATTGAAATGATTTTCTAATCATGATAACCCTTTCCTACTATAAAATAACTATAGATATTACGAACCAATATAATACACTTAATAATTTTAAGAAACATTTTTAAAATAGATGATACAATATCATAGATTAAATTATAACTAATAATAATCTAAAGGGTAATGTATGGATTCAATATTAGCACTTAAAGAACAAACAAAAGAGTTAAACATTCTCTATATTGAGGATGATGAAGCGTCAAGGACACAGTTGAGTCAAGTCTTTAGTCTCTTATTCGCAAGCGTTATTATTGCTCAAGACGGAGAAGATGGATGGGGTAAATATGAACAAGGGGTCTATGATATTGTCTTTACCGACATAAATATGCCCAAGATGAATGGAATTGAACTTGTAGAGAAAATAAAAAATAAAAATTCTTCCCAAAAAGTTGTTCTCATCTCTGCGCATAATGAGAGTAGTTATTTATTGCCAGCGATACGAATGGGGGTTGATGGCTTTATTATGAAGCCTGTTGAAGTTAAACAAATGGAAGATGTTTTACAAAAATTGGTGAATATGATAGAGTCCAAAAAAATAGTGAATGAGTATCACAAGCGTCTTGAAAGTGAAGTAAAAAAGAAAACAGAAGAGTTACAACGACTCGCCAATACCGATGTGTTAACAGGATTGTATAATCGTAATAAATTTAATGAAAAGGTAGGAGTAGACGGTAATAAAATTATGCTCTTATTGAATATTGATAATTTTGATAATATAAATATCAGCTATGGCTATAATCAAGGCGATATTATTCTCCAAAATATTGCGCATTTTATCCAAGAAAATAGCCCTCCAGACGTTCCTATCTTTCGTTTTGGTCATGATGAATTTGCATTTTTGTGGCTTGAAGGCAATTTGTTGGATGTTCAATCATTTGCTGAGGAACTGCAAAATAAGATTGCTACATTCCCCATTAAAGACGGGAATATTTCGGTTAGATTCACAGCAACGATCGCCATCGCCCAAGGGAGTAGTGATCTTTTGAAGAATGCCCATCTTGCACTTAAGGAAGTACGATTACAAGGAAAAAATCGTATCAAAACTTATGATCCTGAATCACTCTTTGAATCGTATCAAAAAGAGATTCAACGTCATATCCCTATTCTTTTTAATGCATTAAAGGAGGATAAAATAACTCCTTATTTTCAACCAATTTTTAATAATAAAACCAAAAAAGCTGAAAAGTATGAGTGTCTTGCTCGGATTGTTGGGAATAATGGTCATATTATCCTTCCAGAATTTTTTATTAAAGCAGCCGAAGTAAGTGGAATGCTCCCTAGTATCACCCGTATTATGATTGAAAAAAGTTTTCTATTCTTTAGGAATAAGCCTTGCAACTTCTCTATTAATATTAGTGAGCCTGATCTAAATGATAAGTATTTGATTGTTTTTTTGGAAGAATTAGTACAAAAATATGCGATTGAACCTAATCGAGTTGTTTTAGAAATACTTGAAGGTGTAAGTTCCTATGCAACGGAATCCAATTTTAACCAACTTAACGATCTGAAATTACTAGGATTTCAATTGGCAATTGATGATTTTGGGGCGCAAAATTCAAATTTCTCGCGTGTTCATCGACTTCAAGTTGATTATATTAAAATAGATGGTAGTTTTATTAAGGGTATTGATACCGATGAGAACAGTTATAAAATAGCTCAGAGCATTACCAATTTTGCGAAGAGCATTGGTGCAAAAGTTATTGCAGAGTTTGTCCATAGTCGAGCTGTATATGAAAAAGTTCTTGAGCTTGAAATCGATTATACCCAAGGGTATTATTTTGGTGAACCAAAATCTCACTGCTAAAAGAGGTCAAATGTTAATTTTAAAAGAGATTCAAAAGATTACAGCAGACTATACCGTTTTATATGTTGAAGATGAGGAAAGTATCCGAAGAAATATGGTTCCTGTCTTGAGTTTATTCTTTAAAGATGTTTATGTTGCTTTTGATGGAAAAATGGGGTTGGATTTATTTCATGAACATCCTACTGATATTATTGTCACGGACATACAGATGCCCAATATGAGTGGTTTAGAGATGATACAGAAAATAAGAATTAAATCACCTGACATTCCTGTTATTATTACGACTGCCTTTAGTGAATCAGACTACTTTATCTTATCTATTGAATTAAAAGTGGATCAATATTTATTAAAACCAATCCGAGAAGAGCACGCTAAAGAGGCTTTTTATAAAATTGCTTTACTTTTAGAAAATCGGAAAAAATTAGAAGAACTAGAACAACGAAAAATTCAAGAAAAAATCAATAAAGTTTCGGATCAGGTGATGACACAAATCACTAACGCATTTCCAAATCCCTGTATTATTTATACGAATCAAACTATTCGCTATGTTAATCAAGCCTTCATAACATTGTTTCAACTGACCAACTTGGAGATGTTGTTTGACAATAAGATTTCGTTGGATAGTTTCTTTGATAAAAAAGATGGATTCCTTTCCAGCCTTGATGAATATAATCACAACGACCCATCCATGAACAAAATTTCAATAACGCGTTTAAGTGGGCGAAAAATTTATCGCACTATAATGCGTGAATTGGACGTTGCTGATGATGTTAATATAAGTGTTATGATTACTTTTAATGACGTGACATGGGAAGAATATCAGAAAGTAAAAATTAAAAATTATACGGAAATACTTGAAGATTTTATCATAAACAAGCGTCGCTATTTGTTTGCTCCTCCTGTTGTTTCATCTGTATCTAAAGATCAATCTTTAAAATCAGTAGACGTTATAAAAGATTTAGATATAGCATCTAAGCGTTTTATTAATGATAAAGAAAAAGAAGTTCTACGCCGATCGCACAAAAATAAAACAACGGCATATAGGTATGTCCAAGAACTCGATAATGAAGTATTACAAGAACTACAGGATCTTCAAGAAATTGACAGAGATTTGGAGAGTGCTATTGATGAACTTCAATTCGACAGCAATTTTGAAATGCTTAGAACAATTGCAGATGCGCTTGAAATATATGCACGCAAAATTGGTTTATTATTTGAGTTTGACGATTTGGCATATGCTATTCGTTCTCTTAAAATGTTATTATTATCGATTGATACCAGTAAAATTGATACGAAAATGTTGAATAAACTTTGCTTATTGATTCGTAGTATTAAAGACGATCTTGCAAGCTGGAATAATAATATCTTCATCACACAAAGTGCATTAGATATTCATTATATTGACACTTCTTTTTTTAGTACGTGTTTGCAAATAGAGTTGGCTTTATCGGATGAGTTTAAAAGCGTTGATAGTGATGATAATGATTTTGAACTTTTCTGATTTTCTTATAAAAGTCTGAGTGCATATTTTCAGCTCACGTAAGCAAATTGAAGGTATTATCATTAATATAAATGATGACAATGTGATAGATTTTTTGAAAACATAAAGTAAGGAGGAAGAAAATGGGGAAAAGGGTAATTATTGTGGATGATTCGAGAGCGGTTATCGCAACGGCGGAGCTGGCACTTGACGAAATGATTAGCAGTGGCGTGATTGAGTTCAAATCCTATCTTAACCCATTAGAATTGCTAGAAGCGCTGCAAAATGGAAGTGATAATTTTGATTTGCTGATAAGTGATGTCAATATGCCTCAGCTCAACGGATTGGAATTGGCTCGCTCTATCAAAGCAGATGTGCGGTATAAAACCAAACCGATTATCGTCTTGACGACGGAAAGCTCCAATGAAATGAAAATGGTGGGCAAAGAGATCGGTGTTACGGGTTGGATGGTCAAACCTTTTAGCGACGATAAGCTGGTTAAATCAATAAAAATGGTACTAGGGGTATAGCTATGGAACCAAAAACGAGCCAAAGTAGAAAAGAGCGATATCTAACCTTTTTTCTGGGAGAAGAACAATACGGTATCGCGATAGATCGGATTAAAGAAATCATCGCCATGATGAAGGTAACTTTTGTCCCTAAAACACCCAATTATATGCGTGGGGTCATCAATCTACGTGGTTCAATCATCCCTGTAGTCGATACACGTTTGCGTTTTGGAATGGAGCAAAGAGAAGCTGACATGCATACGACGATCATTATCGTCGAAGTGGAAAAAGTCAATATCGGTTTTATCGTGGATAGAGTTGAAGAGGTCGCAAGCATCGACGCAGCGCAACTAAGTGCACCTCCGAAATTTGGTAGTCATATTGATATTGATTTTATTTGTGCAATGGTGCAAATAGAAGAGAACGTCGTGATGATTTTGGATGTGCTCAAGCTTTTCGAAGCTGATGAGCTGGTGAGTTTGGAAGAAATTCAGAAAACACAAATAAGCGAAGGAGAATAAGATGAATTGGTTGGAGAATATGGTTTTACAAAGCAAGTTGGTCTTGCTGACGGCTGTGATGATGGTAGCTTTGGCTACTCTTGGCTTTTTAGGATATAGCACAACAGGAAAATGGCAAAGCAGTATAAAGGTAGTAGGGGGACTCAATCTTCCTTCTATCGTGGGTGTTATGGAGATGCGTATTGGCATCAATCAAATCGTTATTCAGCAAAATCGTGTTCGTGCGATGAGAGATGATCCAAAAGGTAAAGAAAAGATTCAAGACGCACTGGAGCGAATGACGAAAGGGTTTGAACGCTACGATAAAGGGCTGAAAATTTATGCAGCACTTTCTCAAACTCCCGAAGAGGCGATGGAGTGGAAAAGTTATGAAGAGAACTTCGGGAAATGGAAGGCGTTAAGCTTGCAGTTTCAAGCCAATACTCTCATTCCTCTTCTAAATAATACTGATCCAGCTAAGATAGATACCTATTACGTACAGATGAAAGAGTTTGTTGAGAGCAGTCGTGCTCCGCGTGAAGCGATGTTAAAGAGTATGGATGCAATCGCTAAAATCAATGTAGACAATGCTAATGAAGCGGTCAAGGTGGCAGAAAACGATTCGAGTAGTGCCGTGCAAATGACGATGTTGATTGTGAGTGTTTCGTTTGCAATTTCTATTATATTGGCAATGCTAATCATTCGCTCCGTTACCCGCTCGATTCAAGCCAGTGTCACCTCTATTCGAGATGGTGCTATGCAGATTACTTCGGCAAGTGATCAAGTTGCTTCATCCTCTTCTTCCCTCGCACAAGGGGCAAGCGAACAGGCAAGCAGTGTCGAAGAGGTTAGCGCAACGTTAGAAGAGTCTACCGCTATCAATACGCAAAACACGGATAATGCGCGCCAAGCCGATATCTTGGCAAGAAATGCTAACGATTCAGCCAAAGCGGGATATGAAAAAGGGGAGCAAATTTCGAGATCCATGCACGCGATCACAGCATCAGCCGCTAAAATCTCAGGGATCATTAAGACAATCGATCAAATCGCATTTCAAACGAATCTTTTGGCACTTAATGCAGCCGTGGAAGCAGCGCGCGCAGGTGAGCATGGTCTGGGCTTTGCGGTGGTTGCAGACGAAGTACGTAACCTTGCACAGCGTGCAGCATCTGCCGCTAAAGAGACTTCTGACATTATCGAAGATGTCGTAGGACAGATCAAAGCGGGGAATGAAATCGCCTTGGCTACGCACACCTCATTCCAAGAGATTGTTGAACAATCGAAAAAGGTATCCGACCTTATTGGTGAGATCTCTATTGCTGGACGTGAGCAATCTGAGGGGATGGGGCAAATCAATCAAGCAATGGGTCAAGTAGACCAAGTGACCCAACAAGTCGCTGCCAACTCCGAGGAAGCAGCCGCGGCGGCCGAAGAGCTGAATGCCCAAGCAACTGCCATGATGGAAACGGTCGGAATTTTGGCGGCAATGGTTGGAATGGACGCTACGACTTCTGTCACAGTACCTAAAAAAAAGCAACTTCATCATATAGAGATTAGAACGCAAAACGCTCCTCGACGAAATATACCGACTCCTCAACGCAGAGAAACTTCAGCTAAGGCTGAAGATATTTTTCCTCTGCATGAAGACGATCTGAAAGAGTTCTAAGATGCAATTCGACGGTGATACCCTCACTATTGGACTGGATATGTCGATGGAGGAGATACGCGAATTTGAGCAGTTTCTCCGTCCTCGTCTGGAATATATTGAAATGATAGAAATCGAAGAAGGAACAGCTCTCAATAGCAGTGCACTTTTGTCTTTATTAGTAAGTTTAAAACGAACCCGACCTGAGATTAGAATCCCTTTTTTAGAGCAAGGAAAAACAACTGCTGGCGGGTATGGAACACTGCATTGGATATGTCATGACTAAACAAGAACAGGTTAAAGCAATTTTTATCGAAGAGGCGGGGGAGATTATCGAAAAGCTTGATGTCGATATTCTCCGTTTCGAAGAAAACCCTACCAATTTTGATCTGCTAAATGAGATTTTTCGGGGGGTTCATACGCTGAAGGGGAATGCCAATGCGTTTGGTTTTACCCGTTTGGGTGAATTTGTCCACCATTTTGAAGATGTACTCGATTATTATCGCAGCACTAAAGAAGAGATAGCCCCTGATCAGCTTGGGCTGTTTGTTGACAGTGTCGATATTATCACCGCGGTCATGACGTGCGAGCTTGATGGTCTTCCTGATTTGCCGCAAGGGTACGATGAGTGTCTCGAAAAGATCAAACATTTGATCGCTTCGAAAAAAAATAGCCCCGCTCCCGTAGCCGTGGATACGACACACGTTCCAGTTGCATTGCAGGATTTGGCATTGGAATTTAGCTTTGACTGTTCAGCGTTGATGGAAGGCTCCGTAATAAGAAGCATTCAGCAACAGCAAGAGCAGCAAAAAGAAGGGGTGAATCTCTACCAAATTGATTTGACACTAGACAGCGACAGTTACAAACGGGGATTTGACCATAGTCTCTTTCTAAAATTGTTAAGTGAAAAAGCCGTGTTTATGGAAAGCTTTTTCAATATGGAAAATGTTAAGCCTCTTGATCAGTTTGTCAGTGATGAAAATGTCATAAAAAAGGTCTCCGTAATAATTTTAACCCCTCAAACCAAAGAGGAAGTCGAGGAAAATTTTGAATTTTTATTTGATAATGAATACCATGTTACATTGATCGATCCCATTGTCGCGGAAGCAGTTATCGAAAAGGCAGAAGTGACTATGGAAAACATAGAACTCCCTGAAAGACGAAAAGTAGAAGATCGTAGGGCAACAGAGAGATCAACCGAACCGCAAGCAGCAACTTCCATGGCACCAAAATCGACGATCCGTATCGATACGTTCAAGCTCGATGAGCTGTTCGATTCGGTTGGCGAACTGGTTATTGCTCAAAATTTTATTGCGCAAAACGAAAAAATCCGTATCATCGAAGACGAATCGATCAGCCGAACAATCGAAACCCTCTCTAAGATCACCAAACGGATACAAGATCGGGTTATGAGCCTTCGGATGGTTGCCATCCGTGATACCTTTGACAAGATGAAACGGGTAGTTCGCGACACCTCTAAAAAGACAGGGAAAGAGCTTCATCTCAACGTTCAGGGGGAGGAGACAGAGATTGATAAAACGATGATCGACAGCCTGTCCGATCCTTTGATCCATATCATCCGAAATGCAATCGATCACGGATTGGAAGCGGATGCACAAGAACGGATTCGTGCAGGTAAAAACGTGGAAGGAATCATCACTCTGCGTGCTTTTCATAAAAGTGGCAGTATCGTAATCAGCGTCAGCGATGACGGACGGGGAATCAACAAAGAAAAAGTACTCCAAAAAGCAATAGAGAGAGGTATCATCACTGGGGATGAAAAGCTAAGTGACTCTCAAGTATTCAGTCTGATTATGCAGCCTGGTTTCTCGACTGTAGATACAATCAGTGAGCTTTCAGGACGGGGTGTCGGATTGGATGTTGTTAAAACGTCCATCGAGAAACTTCGCGGCAAGATTGAGATCGAATCAAAAGTAGGGGAGGGGACGACCATGTCCATGATCCTCCCGCTAACATTGGCAATTATCGACGGTATGCTTGTTCAAACAGCCGATGAAATCTATATCATTCCAACCCTCAGCGTCGTTGAATCGTTCCGACCTGCACGTGAGATTGTTCATATCGTCAAAGGGCAGGGAGAGTTCGTCAGTATGCGAGGACAGCATATTCCTGTGATCAGACTAAGCGATGTGTTTGATCTTCAAACAAACCGAATAGCACCTTGGGAAGGGATATTAGTGTGTGTTGAAACGGAAGCAGGTCGCATCGCCATTATGGTGGATGAACTTGTAGGGCGACAACAGGTAGTTATTAAAACTTTGGGCAAATCACTACGTAAACTCAAACAAATTACGGGCGGGGCGATTTTGGGAAATGGGGACATTGCGTTGATACTCAACGTCGATGAATTACGCCCATTAATCGAGGATACGCATGGTGGAAATTGAACTTAAAGCTGAAGAATTTGCCCTTTTTCGTCGTTATATCTATGAAAAAGTAGGGATATCTTTATCAGATCAGAAGAGTACCCTCATCAAAGGGCGGCTAAATAAACGGTTGAATCAATTGAATATGCCCTCATTCAGAGCCTATTACGATTACCTGACAAATGATGTAACAGGAGAAGAATTGGCGCTATTTATCAGTGCGATATCAACGAATGTCACCTCTTTTTTTCGAGAAGCAGCACAGTGGGTATGGCTGGAAAAATATCTTCCTCAAATGATCGCGTCTAAGCGAGAGAAAAAGATCCGTATTTGGTCAGCAGGGTGTTCAAGCGGCGAAGAACCGTACACGATTCTTATGTTTTTACAAAAACATCTGAGTGATTTCGAGAGTTGGGACATCAAAATATTAGCGACAGATATTTCATCCAAAGTTCTTGGCAAAGCGATTTTAGGAATATACGAGGCAAAGCAGGTCGAGTCTCTTTCTCAAGAGATCATACTTCGTTCTTTTGAAAAAATACGAACTCCAAGCGGAATTAGCTATCAAATACTCCCAATTTTACGAGATAAAGTGACGTTTCGTCTTTTTAATTTGGTGACCGATCCTTTTATCTTTACTAATAAATTTGACATGATTTTTTGCCGAAATGTGATGATATATTTTGATGAAAAGACCCGTAATGAGCTGATAGGGCGGTTTAGTACAATACTTTTGAGCGGTTCGCCTCTTCTTTTAGGAAGTTCAGAATCATTAACAAGCAATCGCGAGACATTTAAACTCATTGGCTCTTCGATTTATCAACGATTATAAAAAGTTAATGTCTAGAGAATATTAATCAAGAACGTGGAGCCCTAAAATGGAAGTAATAATTGATCATAAAGCTCTTGAGTGTGATATTACACACTCTGAGATAGAATTTCTGAGCCGTAAAATTCTGGATCTCAATAAACAATTGATTGACAGTGAAAAAGCAAAATCACGCTTTTTATCACTGGTAGCTAATTCGCTAATTAATCCAATTTCAGTATTATTGAGTATGATCCCGCATTTAGATCCAAAAAATGATGTACGGAGTGCAAAAATATATGATACGGTGTATGAGCAGGCATTAGTTTTGGACTTTCGTATTCAGAATCTCCTTGCTGCCGCTGAGATTGAAAATGGGCAGGTTGATATTAGCTATGCGCTAATAGATCCAACAGAACTGGTCAACGAAGCGATTAAAAGTTTGAAATATGCTATTTTAGAAAAAAATATTCAAATCAATATACACAATACTATTGAACAAAAAGTTGTTTCCGACCCTAAAAAACTCTACCTTATTATCCGAAATCTTTTAGATAACGGTTGCTTTTACGGTATAGAAAATGGGATTATTGATGTCTCCATAGAAGAAAAAGAGGCTAAGCTTCTCGTCTCGGTAAAAAATCAGGGAGAAGGACCTAAAGTCGAGCATAAACCTCAGATATTTACCCGTTTTGCTTATGGACCGGAAGGGTATCACGGATTGGGGATTGGACTAAGCATCGTCCGTGATTTATGTGAATTGATGGATGGAACTATCGATTATGAGGCTGATACATCATCTGTAACCTTTACCATGACATTGCCCTTGGAAACGAACCTTAGCAATTCAGAAGCATACGGTTCGAATGAATTTTTATTTGAATCGTTTGATGACGCGATAGAGCTCTAATGATACAAGGATCTTCAACTTTTATTCATGTCGGTCAAATTCATGTTGATACTTCTCCCTCTGCAATTTCTACCGTTTTAGGATCGTGCGTAGCCGTGTGTTTATATGACACAAAGCTTGGGATGGGTGGGATGAATCACTATCTATTACCATTTTGGAATGGCAATGGTCTACAATCCCCTAAGTTCGGAAATATATCGATTCCAAAATTGATTGAAGCGATGATGATGAGGGGGTCTCTCCCTAAAACATTGGTAGCTAAAGTATTTGGAGGCGCATCAATAAATATAGGAAATTCTGCAAACACCATGATGATTGGAGAAAAAAACATTTTGGTAGCCAAAGAAATTTTAAAAGATTATAAAATCTCGATTGTTGCAGAAGATATCGGTGGACAGAACGGTCGAAAAATACAATTCAATTTAGAGCGCGGAAAAGTACAGATGAAGTATATTGCCCGCAGTGATATAGGTGAGGGGAATTAAAGAATGGCAATACGGGTACTAATTGTAGACGACAGTGCCACGGCAAGGGCTGTTTTATCAGAGATACTTCAAGGCGAACCGAGTATAGAGGTGGTCGGGACGGCATCCGATGCTTATATCGCGCGGGATAAAATTGTCGAACTTCGCCCCGATGTCATCTGTTTGGATGTCGAAATGCCGAGGATGGACGGGATTACTTTTTTAAAACGACTGATGCATTATATGCCGATTCCGGTTATTATGGTTTCTTCTCTAACACAAGCTGGAGCAAAAACAACACTCGAAGCGCTCGAAGCGGGTGCCGTCGATTTCGTCCCTAAGCCCCACTCTAATATTTATGACGGGAAAGATGAAATGCGTGATGAGCTTATCGCGAAAATAAAAGCAGCATCAAAAGCCAAAGTACAGCAGCGTATACTACGAAATATTCAGCAAGCAAATACAACATCGTTGGCAGAAACGACCAATAAAATTTTGGCTATTGGAGCTTCAACAGGAGGGACTGAAGCACTCAAAGACGTATTGATGGGGCTTCCTCGAAATGGCCCAGGAACCGTGATTGTGCAACATATGCCAGCTAATTTTACAGGGCCATTTGCGGATAGATTAAATTCGTTGTGTGCAATGGAGGTACGTGAAGCACGTAATGGAGATTCAATCGTGCCAGGACTAGTATTGATTGCTCCAGGTGATTATCACATGGTCGTTCGTCGATCGGGTTCGCGCTATTATGTTGAGATTGGAAGTGGAGACAAAGTCTCTGGTCACCGTCCATCAGCGGATGTATTATTACATTCGGTTGCTAAAATTGCAGGAAGTAATTCTATTGGAGTTATCTTAACCGGAATGGGTGGTGATGGCGCACGAGGACTGCTTGCAATGCGTAATGCTGGAGCTAGAACATTAGGACAGGATGAAGAAAGCTGTATTGTTTATGGAATGCCAAAAGTGGCATTTGATCTTGGTGCGGTGGAGAGACAACTTCCTCTGCACGCTATTGCAAAAGGGATTTTAGAATTAATATATACTCACTCCACGACACACTAAAGCCTAGCTTTAGTAAAAGATAGCCCTTCGTCTTAATCGAAATTTTTAATGAGCGTTCTCTCTTCTTCCAATGTAAGATAACGCCATTGACCGCTTTCAATGTTGAGCTTAAAATTGCCAATACTGATTCGGCTCAAGCTTAGGACCTTTAACGGTGTCCCAAATTTTGGATCTTTCAGCGCCCCAAAAAGTCGGCGGATATGCCGATTCTTACCCTCGTCAATTTTCACCATAAGTTTTGTTTTCGCGCCACCAATGCTTATCTTTTCGACTTTAAGAGCTTTTAGTAGACCGTGCGGGCTTTCCACCCCTTTCAAAGCCTGCGCAATATGTTCATCTGTTACGTGACCTCTGACCCATATTTCATAGACCTTAATACAATTCCCCGGTTTGGTCAACGCGTCGCCGATTTTACCGTTGGTTGTGAATAATAAAAGCCCTTTGGATTCTAAATCAAGCCGTCCAATTGGCATCCATTCGTCATGAAAAACCCAATCAGGCAAAAGATCATAGACTGTTTTTCGCCCAAGTTCGTCTGAACGTGTGACCACATAACCCTTAGGCTTATTGAGTGCTAACAGATTTTTTGAATCGTTCGTTATTTTATTCATTAGGGGTATTCCTTGGTTTTTTATCTCAATTATAAAATTCTAATCTATCAAAGTTGACTATATTACTGGGTTCGACAGCCAGAACATCATGCGAAAAAGATAAGTTTTTTTGATTACTAATGCCACTAACATATTGAACCATATAGTTCAAATTTTCCAAATTGAAATACCCTTTTTTATTATCTCTGTAAATTTCGTCCAATCGTGGATTTTTGATATTGCTGTAGATCACAAAAGGAACCATAAATTCATCTTTAAATGCTGGCAAAAAACCATGCCCATTGTTTTCCATATTGATATTTTCTCCATGATCGGATACATAGATTAACAGTAACTTTTCATGTTTAAATCTTTTGTAGATCTGACTTAAAATACTATCAGTATAGTGAATGGTGTTATCATACTGTTCAACGATATTGGTGGTATTTTTGAACAAAGCAGTTTCATTTTTATATCGGTTTATATAGTCAGAATGAGACCCCATTATATGCAAAAGATACATCTCTTTTTTGGAATTTTTCTGAAGCTTGTCTAAATAATCCAATAGGACATCATCCGTTTTTGCCTCTAAATAATTTAGATTTGCAAATAATGTCGTATTGGCTTCATACGCCATAGATGAAATCGAAGAATCATTTTTTCCTACACGCCCTTGGTTTGAAATCCAAAACGTTTCATAGTTATTCGCCTTGAAGTTCGTCAGTATGGAGCATGAGTGTAAATATCGGTCCTCATAATAATGCACGTTTGCCTCACTCAAATCGATGGGGAGAGAGTATCGTGTTTGGTTTGTGGGCGATATTGCATTAAAGACATACAGATTATTTGATTTTTGGAGAGACGCAAAAAAAGGAGTTGTTGGAAGAGGATAACCATAGATTGACATATGATTTTTATTGACACTTTCCCCCATGACAACGATTATCTTGTCATAAATCTGATTTTTTTGTTTTGCTTTGATAATTTTCATTTTATCAACGTATTTTGCTCTCTCTATCATGATTTGATCGATTTTATTTTTATCATCCATCGCGGTACAAATTTTACAGGGAACACTAAATGGCTCGAACTCTCTGATGGGATTAATGTAAAAAGTGACGGCCAAAAGTATGGATATAAAAACGCCTAATCCTATAATCCTGAAGGTTCTATAGGAATGGGTGAAATGTCGAATGAACTTGAATAATAAAAATAAAACAAAAAAGGAAAAAAGCATTAATCCGTAATCTCTATAGTCAATATAGCTGGAAATGTATTCTTTGGATTCATATAGCGGTGATAAGAAAGCAACTTCGATACGAGGTGTAATATCGGGTAAAACATATCCCCAATGCAGCGCTATATGCCCGATAAGTATATTGCTTAGATTGATAAAAATGATAAATACAGAAAACAATATTTTACTAAACTTGGGAATAGTGATCAATAATACAAGGGTGATACTTAAAAATATCGAATGCATGGGATTTGGAGAAAATAATAACTGTGGTAGTAGCGTGAGGATAGAGATTAATATTCCAAAATAAAAGTACGTTTTATTGTTATGAAATTCTATTTGGATTTTATTTTTCAATTTACACTTTCAAAGGAGCTGTTCATAATTTTGTGTCAGGATTTAACAATTTTTAAAATTGTAGCACAAGTTTGAAGATGAAAATATCATAACTCCACCACTCTCTCAAACATCTCCTTAATCTCCGTTTCATGAGAGATCAGAAATATTTGCCGATACGATTCGCTAATCGTGTGAAACGCTTCCATGATCTGGATGCGCCGTTGCTCATCTTGGGAGCCGAATACCTCGTCGAATGCTAAAAACCCGATATTGCCGCCGCCGCTGAGTTCCCCTAGTGTTTTAGAGATGGCGATGCGCAGGACAAGGTTCGCAAGGTCGATCTCTCCACCGCTGAACCGCTCGATAGGATAGCGCTCACCGTTGTCGTAGATGTAGAAATCAAACTCGGGGCTTACCTCGATGTGTTGATAACGTCCACGGGTGATTCGGCTGTACATGTCGCTGGCGACTTCGCCGATGCGGGGGGCAACACGGGCGTTAATGTGGGTTTTAAACTCGGACATTACCGCTTTGAGCTTCTCGTAGTCGGCTTGGTCATTTTCACGGGTTTTGAGGGCGGAGCGATTGGTTTCGTCGCGCTTGATCTCTTTGTCTATCGCTTCGATGTCGCGGCGGATATTGGTCTGCTCCAACACTAAGCCGTTTAGTTCCACCCCTTTGGCATCTTTGGCGGTTTCGGTGGCTTTCGCATTGGTGATCGCTTCGTTATGGGTTTCTGGACGGTAGGTATCGGCGGCGATAACGGCTTGGGATGATGCGATAGAAGCTTCATCTGCTTTGATCTGCGTTTGAAGGGCTTGGAGGGCTTCGGTTTTCGTCGGAATGGTAGCGATAAGCGCTTCGAGTTTGATGAGGGCTTCAACCTGTGGTTTGAGAGCTTGGGACTGCTCTTTGAGTGCATTGTGAGCGTTTTCATCGTAGGTGATGGAGCCAAGCTCGGCAAGGGCGGCTTTGTTGCTCAATCCTCGTGTTTCAACCTCGCTAAAGAGTTCCTGAGCTTTGAGGAGGTCTTTGGATTTGCTCTGGAGTAGGGCGATTTGTGTTTGTAGGAGATTGACCTTCTGCTGTGCCTCGTCGGTGATCTTTTGAGAAGATGCTTTTTCCTCGGTCAGGGCGTTTAATTTCAGCTGTAGCACATCGATCTGCTTTTGGTAGATCTCATTGATCTCACTGTGCAAAGAGGTGAGGACACTGTCATACTGCTCCATCAACGGACGGGTACAGGTGGGGCAGGAGGATTCGCGTCCCAGATTGGTGATCATCTTGACTTGCTTGGTTACTTTGGCGATGTTGGAGCGGTTAGAACCGATCTCAGAGGTGAGGGCGGTGATTTCGGTATCAAGATTGAGGAGGGTCGCTTTGAGCTGGATGAGGGCAGTTTGCTCTGCTGTGAGTTGTTTTTTCAGATCCTCGAATGGAATGATTGCTTTGGTGAGCTGTGCCACTTCCTCTTTACGAAGCACGAATCCTTTTCGCAATTCCTCTTGCTCTTTTTCCAATCCGACCTTTTGGAGGAATTTGGTTTTTAGCTCGTCTTGGACTTTTAGGGACTGTTCCAATGTTTCTAGTTGAGCTTTTAGAGGTAGTTGCGTCGTGTAATGGCTCTGGTGGGCGGTGAGGGCTTTTAACTCGGTTTCGAGTTCGATGAACTGTTTTTGATGGATGGCAAGAGTTTGTTGAGCTTTTTCGAGTGCATCGAGTTTCTTTTGTCGTTCCTCTTTGGCTTTTTGGTGAGTCTCTACGAGGGATTTAGAGGCTTCATAAGCGTTTTTGAAGTTCTGTGATTCTTCGGTGAGGGTTTTGAGAGTAGTATCAAGGGTTTGAGAAAGTGCCGTGTTAGAGATCAACTCGTCACGGTGATATTTGAGGATTTCATCACTGAGGAGAAATCCCGAAGCATTTTTGATATCGCGGTTGAGTCCTGTTAGCTCCTCTCGGATCATTGCTTCGATCTTATCAATCTTTTCCAGTCCCAGAAGTCGGCGCATCATCGCTTTGCGCTCGTCGTTTTTCATGGAGCTGAGCGCCGTTAGCTCTTTTTGGGAGGCGAATACCGTGTGTAAAAATGCCTCTTTTCCCATCCCCAGCAGTTTGCTAACGGCAGAGGTGACTTCTCGCGCTCCACTCACGATACTCTCATCCCCCTCTTTGAGGGTTGCGTAGGCGGTGAGGGCTTTCCCCCGAAACTCCCGTATGGCAGTATAGCTTTTCCCCTCGATCTCAAAGTTCAGCTCAACTTTGACATTTCCTGTACTTCCGGCAGTAGGGATTAATTTTTTATCCGTTCGGTTTTCCCCGTAAAGGGCGAAAAATACACCCTCGAATATCGTCGATTTGCCCCGTCCATTACGTCCGAGGATACCACATAGACCGCTCTCGAATATGATCTCATACGAGGCGTAGCGTTTGAAGTTCTGAAGGCGAAGCGATTCAAGTGTCATGGTTGACCTCGTCATAGCGTGCAAAGAGTGTTGCAACTTTGGAGTTTAGACGGGTGAACTCTTCGGGTGTGCTGGTTTGCTCTTCTAAAAACGCGCCGAAATACTCCTGCAATGATGCGGCATTTACATTTTCAGTTGCAGCAGAGGATTCGGTACGGCGGAATTTACGTTGGATTTGAACGTTCAATGCCGTAGGAAAGCAAGCCTCGATGTCGCGGTTGGCAATGTCGATGGATTGGGTTGCGCTCAGGTTTTCGAGTGTGATGGAGAGTAATGCACCATCAACCATTAAAGATTCAGCGTGTGAGCGAAGTTCGTCGAAAATATCTGCTGATATTAGGGCATTGATACGGAGGCGGTGGCTGGGACGTAGAGTTATGGGATGAAAAGCGACATCAAGACCCTCACTCAAGGTGATAAGCGCGTATCCCTTGTCGTTGCGGGCATCGCCACTACTGGTTCGCTCTATTGATCCTGCATAATAAACGTTGCTATGTTTGCCGACCTTTCCAAAGCCGTGCCAGTGACCCAGTGCAACGTAATCCATCTTCTCAAA
>Ga0172379_10004784_pt1 | contig 19580 bp, 20 predicted proteins | sample GrowelOW334metaG_FD_119756 | JGI IMG/M metagenome (GOLD analysis project Ga0172379, IMG submission 119756) | Groundwater microbial communities from an aquifer near a municipal landfill in Southern Ontario, Canada - Groundwater well OW334 metaG | ecosystem: Environmental > Aquatic > Deep...
TTCTCTAAAACTATTTTTTATTACGCGAGTGTAGTGCCCAGTAGCTATAAAGTCGGCTCCGTGTTCTTTGGCGAATTGCCAAAAGACTCCAAACTTCACCATACGATTGCACATTACATCAGGGTTTGGTGTATTACCCTTTTTATATTCTTCTATCATGTAGTCGGCTACACCTTTCTTGTAAGCAACTTCTGCATCACATTCTAAGAATGGAATATCTAAATGGGCGCAGACCCGCATCGCATCACGCCTCTCATCACGCCATGTGCACTCTATAAAGTCTGGGCTCCATGTACGAATAAAAACCCCAACGACATTATATCCTTGATCTTTTAAGAGTGCTGCCGCGACGGAGCTATCCACTCCCCCCGACACACCAACAAATACAGTTTTGTTTAATTTCTTTCCCATCTTGCGAAAATTCCACAAGGAAGCAAGCGTTTGCTTTTAGTTTCTTCTATTACAAGCTCGCCTCCTTCTATTTTACCTTTATATTCTTTCATCAAATCCATCAAATTGTTTTGATAAACTATAGAAGAATATCCTGCAGTATACCCATTTATAAGAATAAATAAAGGATCATCTGATAACAGTTCCTTACACAAATTCATTAGATTAAGAAAATCCTCTTCTATCTTCCAAAGCTCATCTTTGGGCCCATGACCAAAAGCTGGCGGATCCATAATGATCGCATCGTACTTTCTACCCCTTTTTATTTCTCTTTTTAAAAATAAAGTAACATCTTCTATAATCCACCTAATAGGTGCATCTTTTAATCCTGAAAGCTCTGCATTCTTGCGTGCCCACTCTACAGCATTCTTTGAAGCATCTACATGGCACACATCTCCACCTGCTTTCGCAGCTGCAAGCGTTGCTCCGCCTGTATAAGCAAAAAGATTTAATAATGTTACCTTTTTGGAACTTTTTTTAATTAATTCACTCATCCATTCCCAATTTGAAAGTTGCTCTGGGAAAAGACCAATATGTTTAAATGATGTCGGCTTGATAGAAAATTTCAAATCTCCATATGAAATATCCCATCTATTTGAAACACCATTTTTAATTATCCATTTGTTTTTTGTACCATTGCGAATAAATTCTAGATCTGCCACTTGCCATTCCTTTTCAGTTAAATTTCTTTTCCACATAGCTTCAGGATCTGGACGCGACAGTAAAAACTCTCCATATCTTTCAAGTTTCTTACCGTCTCCAGAATCAAGTAATTCGTATTCTTTTTGTTTTGTTGTTTTTAATATCATATTATTTCAAATACTTAGCTATATTACTCCTATGCTCACTAAAATCAACTGCATAATGAACTTGCCTATTTTCATCATGAAGATAGAATAAATAACCAGACTCAACAGGGTGTAAGGTAGAATATATGGCTAAAAATCCAGGATTCCCAATAGGACTATCTGGTAGGCCAATTTCTTTATATGTAATAGGTGCTACATCTACTTGAAGAGGCATACCGAGCTTTATTCTCTTCCATAAAATTCCTGAAATCATTCCTATATCCTCCTTACCACTTGCTTCCTTCTCTAAAATTGAAGCCATTATCATAATATCAGACAAACTCTTTCCAGATGATTTTATGTCCTTATCTAAAGAATTAATTTTTCTGTTAAAGTTTGAGTTTATATCATCTAAAATTTCATTTGTTGTAGATAATGAATAAAAGAAATATGTATCAGGAAATAAATATCCTTCTTTAGATCTCTCGTCATTTAAAAATAAATCTTTATTAAAACCTTTGATTTTATCGGCTAGAATTTTAGCCATCTCTTCTTTATTTATTCCTTCTCTTAAAGTAACTTTAATGGGATTCACATTGTGATTACCTTTTACTATCTGAAATACAACACCAAAAAGATTCTCTCCCTTTTTAAATAAGTAGTCTCCTTTTGATACATTCTTATCACCAGATAAAACTCGAACAAAAATCTTAAACAAAAACGGGTGACGCACTACTTCTTTTTCTTTTAAATCATTTGATACTTTAATTAGTGAATCTTTTGGTGAAATATGGATAAGAACATCTTCATTTCTTTTAGGCGAAAGTATAAGAAAATATATAAATACAAATAAAACACCAAATGAAATAATTAGAAACAACATCCAATTATGCCTAAAATTTTTTGTTTTTTTAGAAATTTCTATCTTTAAATTATCCATATTAGACAGGTAGATTTGAAGGAGGCTTTGCAATCTTGGACTCTATACGCTTGAAACTTGGTGTTTCAGATACCATACCAGGAAAGTGGAAAAGTGTAGCGAGCTCTTCTGTCGAAATAACAAAAATATTTGCTTTGTGAGCTGGGAAAAATGCAGATAAAACTTTTGGATAATTTATCGCGTATTGAAGTGGTGGATGAAAGAAAACTCGCATCCTATACCAATCAAGCATTCTCTTTTTAATTACAGTCAAAGCGAGTCCTGTAGGATCAGACCATGGAGCATCAAACTGTGTAGAATTCACACGATCAAGCTCATTTAATGATGGAGCAGCATACTGACGGAATAATAAACGTACTTCACGACGAAGATTCTGAAATTGGTCTTCTGTACAAAGTCTATTATCTGACAGAGCAATAAGACGAATACCACAGTCAAAATGAACTTGTTGGAGACCTTTCGATAAAGCTTCAACTACTGGCTTTAAGTGATCTGGTAAAAAGACCTGCCTAGCAGTCGGGACATCAGGCTTGTCAGCATCATGAATACGTACATAACCTTCTGTTAATTTATCGATATATTCAACTGCAGCAGTATAAAAATCAACATGACCACCAGTCTTGTGACTATGATATTTTTTTACATTCCAACGAATAATCATTTGCATCCAGACTTGCTGACCACGAGGAAGTGAACCCATATACTCAATAGTAGGAGTAATAGGGTCCACCTTGAATTCTTCTTTGACGCCTGTCTTCATATCATCTCCAAAACCCTTGTATGTCTTTATAGGGAGAAAATCCTCTTTTAATTTTTTAAATTCACAACCCCACATATTCCAGTCTCCACCTTTCTTATATTGAGGTACATGGTATGCATAATCATCTACCTCTACTACTTTTGCCTGAGGATACTGACCATATATCTGAGTTTCTACGAGGTTACGCATACGGGTAGGAGTACGTATAAAGAAATGAACTCTACCATCAATAGAAGCTATTTCAAGAGAAAACCAAAACCATGGTGCACCTTGAATATATTGCTCCCAAAAACCTTTACCACTTTTATGGTAAAAAGCATTTGTAAAAATAAGCTCCATCGCAGACGGACTTTTTATAACATCCCTAGGAACTTGAATTTCAAGAAGTACCCATTTTATACCCATGATAAAACGCTCTTGTCTATAATGGTGCCATAAATTAAGTGCTATATAAGCAAGTGGAATTGGCATAAGATAGCCAATACCAGTAATAAGAACCTGAAGAATATTTATATTATGTGAAGTTAAAAAATCTTGTATCATATTTAATAAATTTATATTTTATTAAAACACTCTAAGGTTAGAAGAAGTAAAAAAACCAAATAATATAGCTATTATAACAATACCAACTATGATCAAAATAATATTGATGAATCCACTCTCTCGCATAAGTATATTATATCATATATAAATAAAAAAACCCTCATTTAGATGAGAGCTTTTTTATTATTAACATGCCATATATAATCCGGCCTTATTCTTCTTAAAATATTTAGTATTTTGTAAATTAACTAGGATTGTATTCTTCTTCAAATATCTTTCTTTCATAACTTGATCCACTATATCTTCCTTGGTCATTCCACCATTCTTCTTTAAAAGTTCATTTATAACATCACGAACAACCCCAGATTTATAACCCCATTCGGAGAGAGCATATATACCACGTCCAACTAATACAAAGCGAGGGTCCTTTATAAGCTCATTGTGGCAAGTTGCTGTATGACACTTCTTGTCGAAAGTGCTTGCTACTGCTTTTGCTACTTCTCTAAAATGCATTGGGCTCCCGTGTTTACGCATCATAAGAAATGCATAATCTTTCACTCCACGTGCTTTGATAGAAGAAGATGTAGATTTACCCCATTCACCAAGTGGATTCTTGCTAAGCTTTTTTGAAATAGTAAGCCATCTCTTAACAATCTCCTCATTCTTGTATTGTTCAGCTAAATCTTTCACCTCAGTAAGGAATCTTACTATCAATTCTCCTTCGGAAACTAACTCATCATCTTTAAGATTTTCAAAAAGGTTTTTTAATGATTGATGAATTTTATCTGAGATTTCAGGATCTACACTCCAACGAGTTTTATAATGAGCATCTTCCTTGTGTTTAGTAAATTCATCACTAAGATTCATAAACAAATGAATATTGTTCTGAGTAATTTTATCTTTTGAAAGATGATTAAGAAATTCATGCTCGGAAACAATCGCCCCCATGGTATGCATAAGCTTTTTTAATTCCTCAAAAACTTCCTTTTCATTCTTAAATGATTCTCCTTTACGAATAAGAGAAAGAGCAGAATTTTCAATCTGACGGACACGCTCACGAGTGATGCCATACTTCTTGCCTATCGCTTCAAGTGTTTTTCTTTCGCCGTCTGCTGTAATTCCAAAACGATTTACAACTACATCATAAGCTCGTGCTGGTAAATTTGAGAGTATTCTTTTTGTAACTTGTTTTGGTTTAAATGTTATTGAATTAGCCATTTTTGATTTTAATTAAATTAATAATTACTTATTGTGTGATTTGATAATATCATTAGTATCAAATAAAGTCAAATGTTGATTAATTTACTTCTTTCCTGCTGCTGTTTTAGCCTTTGATCTGTCTTGCTCTGTAAGGAGTTTCTTGCGTAAACGAGTATTTTTAGGAGTAATTTCGAGGTACTCATCTTCTGCCATTATTTCAAGTGCACGTTCTATAGAAAGCTTGAAAGGTGGCTTTACATTCACTGCTTCATCAGTCCCAGATGAGCGCATATTTGAAAGCTGCTTACCTTTTGTAGGGTTCACACTCATCTCATCTCCCTTTGTGACATTGCCAATAACCATACCTTCATAAACTTCATCTCCATGTTCTACATATAGTATGCCTCTTTCCTGTAAAGTCCAAAGTGAAAATGCTGCAACCTTACCGCCAATCATACATGTCATCGAACCTACATCTCTCTTTTTTATCTCTCCTGCATAATCTTTGAAGCCAATGAATCGTGAAGCGAGCAAACCTTCACCCTTTGTGTCTACTACAAATTGTCCTCTATATCCTAATAAGCCACGAGTAGGAATTTCCATAAGCATTCGAACTATTCCTTCTTTCTCGTGCATACTTGTAATAAGTCCACGTCTTGCTGTAAGCTTCTCTATAACTGCACCTGATACATCACTACGTACGTCTACTGTTACTTCTTCATAAGGCTCAAGCTTCTTTCCATTCACTTCCTTTATTATTACGTGTGGCTGAGAAACTTGAAGCTCATATCCTTCTCGACGCATATTCTCAAGTAAAATAGCAATGTGTAGCTCACCTCGTCCATAAACAAGATACCCTTCTTGAACTTCTTCTTCATCTGTTCCATCAAAATTAATTTTGAGTCCAACGTTTATCTCGAGTTCTTTTTCAAGTCTTTCTCTTATTTGACGACTTGTAACATACTTACCCTCACGTCCGCAAAATGGTGAATCATTCACTAAAAAGTTTAGAGAGATAGTAGGCTCATCAATAGCAATAGATGGCAAAATAGCTGTATCTTTATTATCACAAAGAGTCTCACCTATATATACATCTGGAATTCCAGCAATAATTGCAATATCCCCCGATGAAATAGAATCTACTTCTTTTCTTTTAATACCATCAAAAGTAAACATTTTTGATATTCGAGCATTTCTAGATGTTCCATCTGTATTCTTTACTATAATAGTAGAACCAGTCTTCATAGAGCCAGTATAAATACGAACAATGGCGAGACGGCCCATAAAATTATCATAACCAAGATTAAAGACTTGTGCTTGGAAAGGAGCTTCATCATCTGTAGAAGCTTCTTTAACATCTGTTAGTATTAGATCAAGTAAAGGAGTGAGATCCTTGGAGTCATCACCTAGTTTTGCAAAAGCTTTACCTTCACGTCCAATAGCATAAATAGTTTTAAAATCTATCTGACTTTCAGTGGCACCAAGTTCAAGGAATAGTTCCAAAACTTCTTCGTGCACTTTATCTGGATTCGCAGCTTGTTTGTCTATTTTATTTATAACTACTATTGGTTTGAGTCCGAGTTCCAATGACTTCTTGAGGACGAATCTAGTCTGAGGCATAGGGCCTTCTTGAGCATCCACAAGTAATAGCACAGAGTCAATAGCACGAAGAACACGTTCTACTTCAGAGCCAAAATCCGCGTGTCCCGGAGTATCCACAATGTTTATCTTTGTACCCTTATAATTTACAGAAGTATTCTTTGAATAAATAGTAATGCCACGCTCAAGCTCGAGAGCATTTGAGTCCATGGTTACACCTTCTTCTACCATCCCACATTGCTTCATAAGCTGGTCTGTTAGAGTTGTTTTCCCATGGTCCACGTGGGCGATTATAGCGATATTTCGGATTTCATTGTTCTTCATATTGAAAGTCTTGTCTTTAGTTTAAAAATAAAATACGCCACTAGGCGTTGCTCTTATTATAGTATCATACTTTTTTAGATTTGTAAACAAAAAATGAGTATCCACGATGATGAACACTCATTTTTTCTCTTTTTTAGAGATTAATTAGATTAATTACAAATTCCTGTCTCGAGGCCACCCATAGTGGCGGCTGTGTCTCTTTCAGAATCTTTGTCAAATTCATCAGGTGACAACAATACATCTTCACAGTTTGTATTATCACACGACTGATTAATCTGTAAACCAATCATTCTTTCTTGTTGATTATTTTTTTGTGTTGCCATAAAAAAGAAATTAAAAATTAAACATTATATTTTGTATAATTTATTTTAAACCATTAAAACAAAATTTAAATTAAAAGTCAAAGTTAGATTAATTTCACTATATCTTTATATGTTATAAAAACCATGAGGAGCATAAGGAGTCCAAAGCCAATCATATTTGCCATATTTGCAAATTTAGGGTTTATCCGTGAACCTTTAATCTTTTCAATCAAAAGGAATAGTAATCGTCCTCCATCAAGCGCTGGAAATGGAAGCAAATTAATAACTGCTAAATTTACAGAGATAAGAGCTGTAAATGAAAGCAAATAAATAAATCCAAACTTTGCTGCGTCCCCTACAACACCAACAATTCCTATTGGACCAGTTACAGCAGACATATCACCTTTGCCAACTACTGCATCACTTATTAATTTATAGAATCCTTTTGCCGTCCCGATAGTCAAATCAGTTGTGAGCTTCAATCCCTCCCACACTGCTTTATGAACTGGAAGCTTGAGTGTTCCTATCATATCCATCGCTATACCTATAGTAGGTACGCCATCACTATTCATTTGCGGGGTGACATTTAATTCTAGAGGCTCATTTGCTCTTATGTATTTTATATTTATAGATTCAGCTCCGTGCTTTTTTACAAAATATTTTACATTCTCTGGGGTTGGATTTTCTGTATAATCTGCCTCTGTCTTTAGCATTGTGATCTTATCTCCTGTTTTAATACCTACTGTTTGGGCAGGGCTATCTTTCAAAACACTCGTAATAGTAAGATACTGATTTTCTACTTTTTCACCATTTGGAACGGTTGAAACAGAAGAAGGAAGACCTGACATATAGCCGACAGAGAGAAGTAGCCATGCTACGAGAAAATTCATAACTACACCTGCCACCAGAACCAAGGCCTGGATGTATTTTGGTTTATATGCAAGACTCCTAGCCTCTGCCTCTACTTTCTCGGGAGTTTTTTCTTTATCTAAAAATCCGACTTCTAAAAAGTCAGCCTCATCTAAATTCTCTCCATAAATTTTCACGTAGCCACCAAGGGGTAATAAATTGAAATTGTAAGTTGTCTCTCCTATCTTCTTTCCAAAAAGTTTTGGTGGGAAACCAAAAGAGAATTCATCCACTCTTATATTATTCATCTTTGCAACAATAAAATGCCCAAACTCATGCGAAACAACCAACACTACTAAAATAACAATAAAAATTATAATTGACATGAGAGTATTATAGCACAGTTTAATTATTCATTAGATCTGTTTCTTTTTTGGCAAAAATTGTTTCGAGATTTTGATTAGCTTCATCTACACACTTTTGTATATCTTCTTTGGCTCTTTTGGCTTCATCTTCTGGTAAATCACTTGTAGTATCTATCTCAGCTTGTCTTTCTTTGCGGACACTTATGCGAGCATCTTCTAATTTTTCTTTCAAAATTTTTACAAGCTTACTTCTATTCTCTGTCGTGAGCATTGGAAAGATAGCACGAACTCCATCACTATCCGACACCACCGAAAGACCAAGGTTAGCTGCAGCGATAGCGCTCTCAATGGCTTTAATCTGATTCTTATCCCAAGGAGCAATTCGGAGGGTCTTTGAATCCTCTATGGATACACTTGCCACATTCTTAATCGGCATGTAAGTGCCATAACTCTCGACATTTATAGAATCAAGAATCATCGGAGTCGCTCTACCTGTATGCACAGAACCGTACTCCTTACTAAGCCACTCCTCCACTGTTTTTAATTTTGTTTTAAACCCTATTGTATTGTATGCCATATGTTTATATTCTACTATATAATTAAATTTTTCAAAAGCCAGAAACTTAAAACAAAGTTGAAACTACATTAGACAAATAAAAAACCCACCGAAGTAGATTTTCTACTGGTGGGTTTAGTTTTGAATTTATGCCCCAAAATTAACCTGTTGTTTAAATTTCAATAAAGCAAAGGCATCAAAAAACATTTCAATTTCCTCATCACTTATGGGGACTTCTAAGTATGGCGTAACGACAATCTTTTCATCACCTAAATAAATATGGCTAGACAGATATTTATTTTGGTTGAAAAAAACCTTGTAGTCCAAATACTCTTCTCCATTCAACTCTCCAATGACAAATTGAATAAGTTTAGCAATGCTTAATAAAAAATCTTCATATTCGTCACTTTTAGGGTCGGGGTAAATTTTTTCTGAAGTGTTTGTTGTTGATTGACCACGATTAATAAAAGTAATTCCATTCCCCCTGCCCTTATTATCAGAGATAGAATACGAGTAACGATTTTTACCGCTCCTCGCTTTTGAAATGTAAATTGCAACTTTTTTTGTTTTCATAATATACATACCGTTTTTTGACTCAGTCGGCTCATCTGGGTTTTTAAAAAGTTAAACAAAAATGTTAAAAAACTACTATTAATTTAATAATAGCATAAAAATACTATTTTGTCAATCAATATTTAACCCTTATATCACAAGAGCTATATGCTCCAAAATCATTTTGACTGCGGCGCCCGGGGTGCCAAGATAAGAACGGCAATTTTTAAGTTCATTTAAGATAAATTTCAATTCTTCATTATTCAAATCCTTTTTCCACTTCTCATATACTATCCTCTCCACTCCATTTATAAGTGAGATAGCATAATACCTTAGTCCCCCACTATTTTCATTATCTTTAAATTCTTTTATTATATCTGCCACTTTTTCAATTCTTTCTTTCGCATTTACTTTTATAAAATCACTGGCTATTTTATTTTCAAAATTATTATCACTCTTTAAATTCTTTATTAAATGAACTCGTGAAAGTATAGTACCCAAAAGCAGTGATGAATCTGGCACCACGATAAAGAAATGCGTATCAGTAGTTGGCTCCTCAGTAATCTTAAGTAGTGCTTGCTCCGCTTCACGATTTATAAACTTTGCCCCTATAATACAAATCTTCTTCTTGCCATCTATTGCCTTATTATTGTGCCACTCTTTTATCTTGTATCCATCTTCAACATTAAAAGCATCGTAAAGATTAAGCATTACGTCCGGACTATTTTTATTTATATCTCCTCTTTCCTCTAAATATATACGAAGAAGATAAACAATCTCTTCAGGATTGCCCTCGAGTACATAGCTATGATAAAGATTTTCTGGGAATAATTCATTAAAATTATTCATAATTTTATCTTTTACTAATAATAGTCTTCTTGTATGTATCAAGATGGTTTAGTGCTTCACCTGTACCTTTTGCAACACAAAGTATGGCTTCTTCGGCAACACGGGCTTTCACTCCTGTACGCCTATATACAAGCTCTGCTAGATTACGAAGCTGACTTGAGCCACCAGTCATTATTATCCCGTCATCTATTATATCCGCGGAAAGTTCTGGTGGAGTTTGGGACAAAACATCTTTAATAGCTCCTATCATTGTTCGAAGTTCTCTGTCTATTGCGCGTACTATTTCATTCGTAGAAATTTGTGCAGTTCGTGGAAGCCCTTGAATAAAGTCACGCCCTTTTATTGTAATTGTAAGTTCTTCTTCAAGTGGAATTGCTGCACCGATCTTTATCTTTATAGCCTCTGCAGTACGATCTCCAATCGCCAAATTAAATGTTTTCTTTATATAATCCGCGATCGCCGCGTCTATCTTGTCTCCTGCACATTTTACTGAAGTAGAAGCAACAATTCCTCCAAGCGCAATCACTGCGACATCTGTAGTACCTCCTCCTATATCCATTATCATATGCCCCTTTGATTCGTGTATTGGTATGCCTGCTCCAATAGCTGCCAGTATCGGCTCTTTCACTACATAAGCATTTGATGCGCCTGCCTTCACTGCAGCTTCTACGACGGCACGACGCTCTGTAGAAGTAATACCTGCAGGAACCGAGACCATCACATCCGGTTTAAATAGATTATATTTGCCTAAAGTTTTAGTTATAAAATAACGAAGCATTGCCTCTGTGACTCTATAATCAGCTATCACTCCATCCTTCATAGGACGATATACAATAATACTTTCAGGGGTCTTGCCTACCATTTCCTTAGCCTCAAAACCAATAGCGAGAATAGTATTATCTTGCTCAGAAACCGCTACAACAGAAGGCTCGTTTAGAACAACCCCTTTTCCAGGTAAGTATACAAGGGTGTTCGTGGTGCCTAAATCAATACCTAATTTTTTATAAAATATAGACATATAATATTTCTAACTAACCTACTATATCATAAAATAGAAGATTTTGTGATACCATATAAGTATGTATATCATAACTGTCATTCCTATACAAAAAGGTTTTCAAAGAGAAAATCTAACTTATTTCTCTGGGGATGAAATTCTTCTTGGAAGTATAGTTACTGTCCCACTTCGTTCTAAAACTATAGATGCAATTGTTATAGATGTACAGGATGCTCGAGATTTAAAATTTGATTTAAAAAAAGCAGATTTTCAATTAAAAAAAGTAATAAGTCTAAAAGGGCACTCTCCATTCTCAGATTCCTTCTTTACTGCATGTGAAAAAATGAAAGACTATACAATAAGCAACACTGGCACAATAATCAAAGCCCTCCTACCCTCTGTATTCCTTGAAAATTTAAAAAATTTAAACAAGAATGAAATAAATAATAATAAAGATACAGAAATAAAAAATTTAAAACAAGAAAAATTAATTTTTCAAGCTCTTACTCCCGACCGCATGAGTTGGTATAGAACCCTAATAAGAGAATCCTTCGCTAAAAAAGAATCTGTTTTCATTTGCGTACCTACAAGATACGATATAGAACAATTTAAAATTGAATTTGAAAAGGGTATTAATCAATATGTATTCTCTTTCCATAATGATTTGAGTAAAAAAACTCTCATAAATAATTATAATTCATGTATAAAGGAGCCTCACCCAATACTTATAATAGGTACTGGAATGTTTCTCTCTATTCCAAGAACAGATATTAAGACAATTATCATAGAACACGAAAGTTCGGGTGCTTATAAGCAGTATGCTCGTCCATTCATAGATATACGTAGTTTTGCTGAAATACTTTCCTCTATAGATAAAATTAAATTAATTCTTGGTGATACTCTACTTCGCCCTGATACTCTATATAGACACGATGAAGGTGAACTGGGTGAAGTCGCTTCTCCACTCTTTCGATTACCAGAAGCATTGCGTCAACACGTGGTAGATATGAAAGAAGAAATAGATGAAAAAGGATCTAAAACTTTTTCAATATTAAGCGCAACTACAAAAAAAATGATAGATTATGCAATAAATCATAATGAGTCAGTTCTACTATTTACAGTTCGAAAGGGTCTAGCAGGAGTAACTGTATGTAACGATTGTGGAAATACAATACTTTGCCCAAATTGTTCCACTCCAATCGTTTTATATGGTTCAAAGCAAAGAACAGCAACTAAAATTATAAATTCGCGTATTTTTATGTGTAATAAATGTGGACATAAAGAATCAACCGAGGTTAGATGTAGTGTTTGCTCTAGTTGGAATCTTACTCCACTTGGTATAGGTACTGATAGAGTTTATGATGAGGTAAAAAAACTTTATCCAAATACTAAAATAATTCAAATTGATAAAGAGACTGTATCCACAGATAAAGAAGCACACGAAGCCATCAGAGAATTCTATAAAAATCCTGGGAGTATATTGATAGGCACCGAGATGCTATTCTCTTACATTAATACTCTTGTAACTCATAGCGCTATCATCTCTCTCGATGGACTTCTTTCCATACCAAGTTTCAATATTACACAAAAAATCCTCCATATAATAGAAAAATTACATGAGGTAACAGAGCGTAATCTTATAATCCAAACTCGCAATCCAGAAAATCCAATACTTGAACATATATTAAATGGCAATGTATTACCACTCTATCGTCAGGATTTAAAAGAAAGAAAACAATTCGACTATCCACCATATAAAAGACTTATTAAAATAACTTTTGGAGGTACAGCAGGAGAAACAGAAAAAGCACGAGCTTTCATAGATAAATTTTTGGGTGGTTATGAGCCACAAATATTTAGTGCTTTTATAGGTAAAATAAAGGGTCAATATATAACTAACACAGTTATCAAAATAGACCCAAATCTATGGCCACTTTTAACTGATGATAAGAAAACAATAAGTGAACACCTAAAGGAAAACCTATACCGTCTCTCCCCTGCATTCTCTATAAATGTAGACCCAGAAGATTTGCTATAAATAAAAAGATGTGATAATATAAACCCCATATGATTACAGTAATAGAAGTCAAAAAGAATACAAACGAGAGTAATATGAATCTCGTACGAAGGTTCACGCGTAAAGTGCAAGAGTCTGGGATTATTCAAAAGGTTAAAAGTAAACGCTATAACGAAAGAGCCGAATCTAAAGTTAAGACAAAGATAGCAACTCTTAAAAGAATTAACCGTAAGAAAAATCTAGAGAAACTACAAAAGCTAGGAAAAGCTCCTATGGAGACAAAGCGTGGGCGTCGTTAATACAAAAATTTATGGTAGATAGTGATACAACTACAATTAGAAACTTCACAAAAGGCAAGCCACCAAGCTTGCCTTTTGTATGTATTAAGGAAGCAATATTAGGAATGAATTATGAACTCGGCATAAGTTTTGTATCATCCAAAAAACAAAAAGAAATAAACAAAAAATACAGGAACATAAATAAAACAACCAACATACTATCTTTCCCTATTTCAGATGAATCAGGTGATATAAGCCTTGACTTATCTAAGGTAAAAGAAGATGCACACTTATTTGAGATGACTTACCCACAATTTCTAAAATACCTACTTATTCATGGACTCTTGCATTTGAAAGGAATGGATCATAGTGCTATAATGAATAGACAAGAAAAGAAATTCCTAAAAATGTTTTCTTAGTCTTTTTATAATGAGCAAAAATAATATAAATGTTGGTATAGATATAGGAACCCATACCACTAAAGTGGTAGTTACGGGCTACAACAAAGAGAATAATTCTCCAGTTGTTCTTGCTACTGGTTCTTCAAATACAGAAGGCATTCGATCTGGATACATTACAAATATAGACCATGTAGGAAGTAGCATTAAAAAAGCAGTAAGTATTGTGGAATCTACTCTCGGTTATAAGATCCGCAGGGCTTCTGTATCTATAGGGGGAATTAATCTTTGCTCGTCTGTATCTACAGGTTCAGTCATAATTTCACGTGCAGACCAAGAAATAACAGAACTTGATATTTCTAAAGTATTAGCAATAAGTGAAGAAAATCTTGAAATAGTAAATAAAAAGATAATACACATGATTCCTGTATTATATAAGCTAGATGGTAAAGATATTCATGGTCGCCCAGAAGGGATGCATGGTATAAAACTTGAGGTTAAAACTTTATTCATTACTTGTTCTAAGCAAAACATAGAAGACCTAGTTACAGCACTTGCCCTCGCTAATATAGAAGCAATAGATATTATAGCTTCACCTTTATCTTTATCTAATATATTACTAAATACTAAGCAAAAAACAGCTGGATGCGCCCTCATAGATATAGGATCTGAAACTGTATCTCTTTCTGTTTTTGAGAATAACCTACTAGTATCTTTACAGGTTTTCCCTATAGGGAGTATGGATATTACTAAAGATATAGCTCTTGGTTTTAAAATAGGATTAGAAGAAGCAGAAAGTGTAAAATTGGGTAGTGTACTCGGGGGTGATTATCCAAAGAAAAAAGTAGATGAAATTATAGAAGCAAGAGTAAGTGATATATTTGAACTTGTGGAGAATCATTTAAAGCGCATAAGAAGAAATGGATTGCTTCCTGCGGGAGTAATCATAACTGGTGGAGGTGCAAATATTTCTCGTATAGAAGAATTTGCACGTAAGCAATTAAATCTTCCAGCTAAAGTTGGACCAACAGATGGTACAATAAATAATAAATTTAAAATAAAAGATCCATCATGGTATGTAGCTTTTGGACTTACATTGTCTTCCTCTTCTCAAAACATAAATGCAAATAATTCATCTAAAAATTTTTGGGACCAAATTGTAGAATTTTTCAAATCAATTTTTTCACAACTTTTGCCTTAATATCCTTATATTATATCATAATTTGACTATTTTGTCAAACGTTTTCTTTTTATAAATATCTGGTATTATGTACTAAGTAAATTATTATTAATGAGATACTTCCCTACGCCAATAATATGGTGTTACGGATCTACATATATTATGCCTAAAATAAACCCAGACATAGAATCATTTGCAAGAATTAAAGTTATCGGTATTGGAGGTTCAGGTAAAAATGCCTTAAATCATATGATAGCTTCTAAGGTTAAAGGAGTTGAATTTATAGTAATGAATACTGATACTCAGGATCTTCATAATTCACTCGCGGAGAAGAAAGTTCACCTCGGCAAGAACTTGACCAAAGGTCTCGGCGCAGGAATGAACCCAGAAATAGGCCGCCGTGCTGCAGAAGAAACGAAAGCTGAAATTCAAGATGTTATAAAAGGAGCTGACATGGTATTCATAGCTTGTGGTATGGGTGGAGGAACAGGCACAGGAGCTGCTCCAATTGTCGCTCAAGCTGCAAAGGAACAAGGTATACTTACTGTTGCTGTTGTTACAAAGCCATTCTCCTTTGAAGGAAATCAACGTATGAAAATAGCAGAGCTTGGACTTTCCGAACTTGAACGCGAGGTTGATGCAATACTCGTAATTCCAAATGATAGACTTATTGTTATTTCTGGAAAAGATGTTGGATTCCGCCAAGCATTTGCTCTTTGTGATGAAGTATTAAAGCAAGCTGTTGAAGGAATTTCAGAACTTATCACAACTCCTGGAATGATCAATGTAGACTTTGCCGATATCAAAGCAGTCATGTCTGATGCAGGAAGCGCTCTCATGGGAGTTGGAATTGCTGCCGGAGAAGGACGTGCAGAGAAAGCTGCCCTTGCTGCTATTAACTCTCCTCTTCTTGACCTTTCTATTTCTGGAGCAAAAGGAGTTCTTTTTGCAATTTCAGGTGGAGATGATCTTACTATCCATGAAATCCAGGAAGCTGCTAAAATTATAACAGAATCAATCGATAAGGAAGCAAAGGTAATATTTGGAACTATTAGTGATGATAAATTAAAGAAAGGAGAAATGAAGGTTACAGTTATCGCTACTGGCTTCCCTACTGATATGCCAAAACGTTCTCTTTTCCAAATTCATCAAAAGGCAACTGAAGCTACAGTTGGATCTTCTAGTAAAGAAGAAGTAACAGCTCTAATTAAAGAAACCATTAAGGATAATTCATCTGAATATATAAAGAAAAATGATAAGGATAAAACGGAAAAAGAAGACGACCTCTTCATTGATGATACTGATGATTGGAGTACAGTACCTGCATTCTTAAGAAGAAATAAGAAATAAACCTTTTAAAAATCCCCATTAGGGGATTTTTAAAATTATGTTAAAATAATGATATGTACGAATTAATAATATTGGGAGGAGGGCCAGCTGGTAGTGCAGCAGCCGTATACTCTGCCCGTAAACAACTTAAAACTGCAATTATAACGAATGAATTCGGTGGCCAGTCTATGGTTTCCGAGAAGATTTATAATTGGATAGGAACCCCAGAAATAGGAGGGATGGAATTAACAAATAACCTTAAAAAACACGTAGAATATTATAAAGGGCAATATTTAAATATAATAGAAGGAGAAAAAATCATTTCAATCACAAAAAAGGACAATATTTTTACAATTAAAGCAGAGTCAGACAAGGAATTCACATCTAGATCAATCCTAGTATCGACAGGTAGTGGAAGACGTAAATTACAAGCTTTAAATGCCGACAAGTATGAACATAAAGGTATTACTTACTGCGCATCTTGTGATGGACCTTTATATGATGGCCAAGACGTCCTCGTTATCGGTGGAGGTAATGCTGGATTTGAAACTAGTGCTCAATTACTGGCATATTGTAAAAGTGTAACCCTCATACACAGAAGTGATAAATTTAGAGCCGATGAGATCACAGTAAAAAAACTCTTAGAAAATCCAAAATTCAAAGTGATTAAAAATGCAGAGATCACTCGTGTAGATGGCGAACAATTCGTGTCATCCCTCACTTACACAGATAAAATTACTGGCAAAGAACATACTATAAATAGTACAGGAATATTTGTTGAAATAGGCCAAACTCCAAATATAGAATTTATAAAAGATATAGTAAAACTAGATGAAAATAATAAAATTATTGTAGACCCAATGAATCAGGCCTCCAGCATAGAAGGTATTTGGTCTGCTGGAGATTGCACAAATGGCCGCTATCACCAAAATAACATAGCAGTCGGTGATGCAGTAAAAGCCGTAGAAGATATCTATATTTGGATACAGAAGAATAAGTAATTTACTTTAAAAAGCTCCATAAAAAAAATTCTCGGACATATTATTTCATCCCTTAGGTGATTCTGGTGAATCAAATATTCTACTGAATTTTTTGCTCGTACTCGGCCCGTCGGCCTCCGTAAGGGTTCGCTCGAGAACATTTTTTATTTCACTTTTATTATAGATTTTCGTTTGCTAAAATTCCTTCTAGAATTTCTAATTCTTGTTTAGAGTTGGGCTGGAAAATTTCCATCATATTTGATACTGGAACTGCTACTATTCTCTTGCCTTGCTCTTGTGCTATTTTTACTAGATCAGTCAGATAATACTCACCTTGAGCATTTAAATTCTTTAATTTATTTATATTCTCCCAAAGCCAAACTGAATCAAAAACATATATAGCTGGATTTATCTCTTTGATTTGTCTCTCTTCTTCTGTAGCATCTTTATATTCTGTTATTTTAACTACTTCATCATTTTCATCACGAATAATCCTACCAAGATAATATGCTCCAGCTCTCCAATCTTTAAAATCGGGTAATACTACAGTCCCCATAGTTATCACAGAATCGCTATTCTTATGATTCTCGATAATTTTTTCTATTGTATCTTTAGAAATAAGAGGCTGATCAGCAGAGATAACAAAAACTGTTTTATGATCTTTGTGTGTAGAATCCTTAGCTGAAAGAACTGCATGTCCAGTACCAAGCTGCTCTACTTGGTGTGCATAATTTCTATTCTTACCAAAGACTTCAAATATCCTTTCTTTTTTGTGGCCTACAACAATAACAGGTTCTATAGAAAGATCAATCTTTTTCAGTGTATCTAAAATATGTTCTAAGAAAAATTTCCCCCTAAGTACTGCAAGTGCCTTTGGATCATCTGATTCCATCCTCTTACCTTTCCCTGCTGCTAAAATTATAATTTGTGTATTTTTCATAATAATTGTAAAAAAGTATTCCCATACTTTGTGCGCGGTGAGGGATTTGAACCCCCGGCATCGTCAACGTCAATGACGCGCTCTACCAACTGAGCTAACCGCGCAAAATATTGGCGGAGGGTACAGGATTTGAACCTGTGATCCCCTTTCAGGGATTCCACTTTTCGAAAGTGGTGCATTCAACCTCTCTGCCAACCCTCCAAACTAACCCTTGTAGTATACAAAAAAAGTGCTAATTAATCAATTTGATATTAAGCTTGTCTAATTTCTTTGTTCATCATGTGCCCCTCTGTATCTAAATCATAAATAAGCACACTACCAAAAATCATTTCTACTTTAGCAATTCCTTCATCTGATATATTTTCAATATATTTCATTGTAGCCCTAATTGAATTACCATGAGCTACTACAAGAACATTCTTTCCTTCTCTTAAAATAGGAAGTATTTTTTCAAGAAAAAATGGCACAGATCTAGCATAAACCATTTTTAAACTTTCTCCATTTGGAATAGGAGCATCCCAACTACGACGTATTCTAAGAAATTCTTCTTCACCTAATATTTTTTCCATGTCCCATTTATTCTTGCCAGTATAATCTCCATAATCACGCTCATTTATTGCTTTTGATGATTCTATTGGAATATTTACAGCTAAAGGCATAGTGGTAAGCATGCTTGCCAGAGTCTCTTGCGAACGAATTTGAGCAGAAGTAAAAATTTGATCAAAATAAAAATCCTTAATTAGCTCACCCATTTTTTTAGAACCTTCAAACCCTTGAGGACTAAGATGAACATCCACCACTCCAGTCCATTTGCCGAGCTTATTCCATTCGGATTCATGATGCCTAACTAACACTAATTTCCCCATTGCTTGTGTTTCCATGTTTTTATTATATCATAAAATTATATAATTTTTAAACAAAAAAATTCGCATATATTAAATATGTGAATTCTTTATTTAAGCTTTTTCAGCTTTTGATTTTTCTTAGTCTTTTGTTTTCCTTTAGCCAAACTTGCTTCTCTTTTTTGCTTCCTCTTTTCTACTAAGATTCTTTTTTCTGAAATAGTATAAAGCTTCTTTTTCTTTTTAATTTTAATAACAAGTTTTTCTAAAGGTTCTACAAAAAACTTACTCCAAAAAGAATTAGGATTTTCTTGGGCAACTTGTTGCGCCTGAAAATCCGTATAAATCTCATCCAGTTTTTCTTTCATTTGTATGAATTTTATGTTTAATATAATGATACAACTATAATATAACTATTACAATTTGATTTTTTCAATAAAAATGTTATACTAATTGAGTTATATTTTGGCCTTATCGTCTAACGGTTAGGACATCGGCTTTTCAAGCCGGTAATCCGGGTTCGATTCCCGGTAGGGTCACAA
>Ga0172379_10004785_pt1 | contig 19578 bp, 21 predicted proteins | sample GrowelOW334metaG_FD_119756 | JGI IMG/M metagenome (GOLD analysis project Ga0172379, IMG submission 119756) | Groundwater microbial communities from an aquifer near a municipal landfill in Southern Ontario, Canada - Groundwater well OW334 metaG | ecosystem: Environmental > Aquatic > Deep...
GCCGGCGATGTGTTGAAACCGCTCGGACTTTCCGAAGGTACGGGGGTTGTCGGAGAGAAAACCATGGAGAAGATGAACAAGGTTATCGCGGAAAGCGCGACGACGAATGTCGGCGGGTCTGTAAACGGCGCGACAGTACACGAAGAGAAAGTTACCCTTTGTCATTTCCCGCCCGAAAATCCGATAAACAAGCAAACGATTACCGTGGGCGCATCGGCGGTTCCCGCACACAAAGCTCATGGCGATACGATGGGGGCGTGCACTATTGAACAATTACCGCCCGTGACACCAACGCCTACTGTTTGCACAACCGATGCGAAAAAATGTCCCGACGGTTCTTACGTCACGCGAATTTCTCCAAACTGCGAATTTGCGTCATGTTCTGTCAGCACCACTCCGGCGCCTCAATACTACATTACTATCATCTCTCCGAATGGCGGGGAGACATGGACGGCCGGTTCTTTGGTGTATGGTAAGTGGTCAAGCAATCTTCCGCCAACACATGAAATTATGACCGTGAGACTGCGCGATTCCGCGAGCAGAGAATATGATCTTATAAACAATATTCAAAACGATGGCGTTGAATTGCTTACCATACCTTCAACTCTCGCAACGGGGGCATATCGTTTTGAAATGAAGACGGCAATCGGAAATCAAACGGTTTTTGACCAAAGCGACGGGATGATTAATATCGTTAATCCAAACTCACCCATTCCCGCAACACCACAGTCATGCTCGCTCACGGTTTCTCTTTCCGCCGGAACTCCCGCGGCGCAAAACGTGACCCCCGGTCAAAGCGCGGTTCCTCTCGTGAAATTCAATGTAACTCCGAATTGCAACGGCATGTTAAATAGTTTCGCTGTTTCGTTGTTACCGATGCCAAACGGCTACCAGAATATTTCCACCCTACGTCTTCACAACAATGCGACCGGTTCGCAACTCGGAGAGGTTCAGAGTGTTTCGGGCGCCAGTGTAAACTTTACGTCCTTTGGTGCACCTCTTATTGCCAACCAAACACTGGTTTTGAAAATTGTCGGTGACGTCAGTTCTTCTGCCGGCATCGGCGGAACGGTCTACGGCGTTTTTGGCGGATCGTCTGGTACCAGCGCTTCGGGCGGAACGATAGGGAATAACGCATCCGGTAATCTTATTATGGGAAATACGATGACGGTTGCAACGGTTCCCGTTTCTCAATATTCAATCACTGCCACGCAAGGAGCGAACGGAACAATATTTCCCGCAGGGGCATCGGTAGTAAGCGGAGCAAGTCAAACATTCACGATAACTCCGGCAACCGGTTACCAGATAGCAAGCGTTGTTGTTGACGGAACATATCAAGGCACCGTTTCCTCTTACACATTCACGAACGTGCAAGCGCCGCATACCATCACCGCATCGTTTACGGCAATTCCCGCTAACTTGCCGGCCCCGACAGAATTGAAAGTCGGCTTTGGCATTATGAGTGGCGTGGCCAACTGGGTGAAAATTTCGGAGAGTTTTAATTTCAAATACGATCTCACAAGTCTTGCCAATGTGAGCGCATTTCGCCTGTACCAAAAAAAGCCGCAAGATTCGTCGTACGCCATGGTCGGAGAATTTTCCGATCCATCGGGACTCACCACCTGCTCCACAAAAAGGACATACGGAACATGGGCGCTTACTTCGCTCGGAGGCGGACCAACCGGTTGTCCGGGTTCCGCGTGGCATCTCACTCGCACAAGCGCATATCCGGTGGCGAGCTATACGGTCGGCGATTACTTCTATTATGTAGCGGCGGTAAATACGGCAGGCGTGGAAGGACCGATTTCTCTCTTATCTTTTGTAAGATTCCTCGGAACATTCCCGATCCAAACACCCATCACGATTGAAACGGCCGGCACACTGACTCCAACATTCAGATGGCAACCGGCTGGCGGTTCATCACAACTGCTTTCATATTGGGTCATCGTGGCGCCAAGCGATGGAAGCGGTTCGCAGGTAATGTTAACGCCGTTCTCTTCATCAGGCCCCAACATTTCCAAAGTGTATGACGGTCCCGCCTTAATTCCCAACAAACAATATTCCGTCTGGATATACGGACGTTCCCACAACCCCCTCCAAACCGAAGACCTGTCTTCCTACGCCTCCGAAGTGGCAACGTTTAGCGTAGCGCCTTAACCCCGCTCGGCAGTAACCCCCCCGCTTAATTTCACAAAAAAACAAACGCCGCAAATGGCGTTTGTTTTTTACTCCGAGCATGGAACGATGTTCTGTAAGCGATGAGAGAGGAAGAAAAGGAAAAGGGAATAGCCGCCATTGTTTTTTACAACACATGGTGTAATATTGTGAGAAATGGAACAAAAACCATTGTTAATCTTATGGAAAAAATAAAAATGGAACATCCTCCAAAATCATTGCGCACCGACAAATTGATTGATATGACGGATACTGAGGGTGAAAAAAACGAAGCGGTATTTCGGGCAACGGAAGATATTGACCGCGCTCTCGCCGATTTTCCGAAGTATGTGGGGATTATTCCGTTTGGTTCGCAAACGAAAGGATACAACTCAAAGAAGAACGAATCCGATCTGGATATTTATCTGCTTTATGATCTCACGAGTGAAAAGGAGGTTTTGAAAATGGATGAAGCTATTGACGCAGTGAAAGAGAAGTATAAAAAGTCAGGAGTTTCAATTGAGATATTTCACAAACCGTTGGACGAACGTTTTCTTTTTGAAAATCATCAGATTATGTCCATGTTTGCCCAGCCCGGAAGGGGAAAACGATTGCAAGAATGGCGGGAAAAGGCAAAAGCCATATTTGCAAATTTGGATAAGGACGAACAGCGCCGTGAGTTTGAAAATATGTTGAATGGGCGTCTGAGCAGTGATCGTGCATCATGCACGAAGATCCGCGAGCGTTTTCCGGATTTTGACGAAGAAGCATGGCTCAATTCGCGAAAAAAACACTGGGAAAACAAGTTGCGAAAATTATATTTTCCAAACGCGCAAAAATAATTTTTTCTAACGTCGCCGTTCAAGGATTCATATTTGTATCTACTGGCCTTTCCACATTACCGGAGCGGAGAATCCGTATATTTCGCCGATTGCTCGCTGTTCGCCTAAAATATCGTTTCACTGTACCGCGAGTACAGCTCACAATATTTTAAGCTCCACAGCTTCGCACTCGTCTGAAATATCCAATTTTTCCATGTTAAGGATGTTCGGCAAGCGATTGTTGAGGAGGGTATGAAGTTATCTACTTGACATTCGTTTCCGTTAATGTACAATATATGTACATTAACGGAAACGAATATGAATACGAACAAAGACAAAAAAATATCGCATTCTAGGGAAATTTTGGATAAAGTGAAAACTTTGCCGCTCTTTACTTTTGAGGCAATTAAGTCAAATGCAACCGCGGGAAAATATTCAAATGTTGTGTTGCATAGACTTGTAAAATCCGGAGATTTACTATCCTTAAAACGCGGAATATACGTGTCTCGCGAGTATCTTGACACGCTTGAAAAAAACGGCGGAAAAAAAGATTATTTGGAATTTCTCGTATCTGCGTTGTATTCCCCCTCTTATGTAAGCAGTGAATACGTTCTTGCCGAGCGCGGCATTCTTTCTGAGGCGTCATATTCTTTTACCGGCATAACAAAAAACAAAACCGCGCGCATATCAAACGAATTGGGCAATTTTAATTATCATCACGTGAAAGACAAATTGTTCACGGGGTTTGACATTGTGGAAAAGGGGACATTTCGGATTTTCAAAGCAACGACTCCCAAGGCGCTGTATGATTTTCTCTACATCAGAAAGAATATCTTGAATGACAAAAGCGCTGTATTGGAATTGCGATTGAATGTTGAGCTTCTTTCCGAAAAAGAAAAAAACGAATTGTCAGCGTTTGCAGAAAAAGAAGTTTCGAAAAAAATGAAAAAAATTATCGGTGATCTTTTTTAAATATCATGAAAGAAACAAAACTCATCATAAAAGATATTATTGCAAAACATGGAGATGCCCCCATGTTTTTCAAACGGAACTTGGTAAAAGAATATTTGCAGGTACTCGTACTTGATTATATCTATTCGCATCCGAAATACGCTTCTCTTGTTTTTTATGGCGGTTCTTCGCTTGTGCATTGTTACGGCTTACCGCGTCTATCGGAGGATTTGGATTTTGTCGACGTCAAGAAAGAAATTGATTTGGAAATTTTCGCCAAAGACTTGGAAAAGTTTTTTACGGTAAAAACCGATCTTTCCGTTTCCGCAAAAGTTCAAAAGTTTCGAATCTATCTCAGGTTTCCCATTTTGAAAGAGCTCGGAATGGTAAGCGACAATAATAGCGAATCTGATCTCTTGTTTTTGAAAGTCGAGATATTCAAAGGATTTGATTTTTGTGCTGCATACGAAACGGAAACAAAACCGATTTTTCGTTTCAATAGATCGATCCTCGTAAAAACGTTTGATCTCTCGACTCTTATGGCGACAAAAATTCGCGCGGTTTTGAATAGGTCGTGGGAGAAAAAAGACAAAGCCGGCGAAACTATTATCACCGTAAAAGGAAGGGACTATTTCGATCTCATGTGGTATTTGGAAAAGGGAATTAAACCAAATCTCGGATGTATCGAAAACAATGCATCGATCGCTGAATTAAAGAAAAATATCCTTGCCATTGTGGAAAAGATTGACGAAAGAAGCATTACTCTTGATCTGGAAAATTTCATCAACGATCAAAACTTCGTCAAAAACCTAGGGAAGAATATAAAAGATATTTTGACGCGCCAGATAAAAGCAATGTAAATAAAAAAAGAATTCATATAAAAGAAAAAACGAACCGAACCGGCATGCGGGAACATATAGATAAAGAGGTTCAAAGATATCGACAATTCGCATACTCAGTCCTTGGTGCAGAAACGGAGTTTGATAAGAAAAATTACGAAGCTGATATCCGAAAATACGCAAAATATATTCTCGCAAACGGATCAAAAGACGAGAAGAGAGAAGTGTTGGGGTGCTTGAAGACGAAACTGGAAATAAAAGGAAAGGAAATAAAAGTGCAAAGTGGATAACTCAAGAGGGCATATTTTATGATAGAAGCGCTCTAACATAAAAATATATGAAAAAATAACGGTTTTATGGTCTTTGGGGTGCCGTTTCGGGGTATACCTCTTTTAAAAGAATTGACTTTTACGCTATATAAGCATAATATACTAAACATATTACACAGGTATCAAATATAAATTTTATGGATAAAGCACAAAATAAAAGGGATAAATTTAAACAGTTTGCGGTAAAGCGTACAAATAACGTGTTAAACCAGTTGCGAGTTCTGGGTAATTTGTCTAATCGCAGTGCTTACGAGTATACTGAGGAAGAGGTTTCAAAAATCTTTTCTGAAATTGATAGGGCTGTGAAGGATGCAAAATCATCTTTTCATTTCCCTAAAAAAAATAAAGAATTTAAATTTTAATATTTATGGAAAACATAAACTTAACACGAGGTGAAAAAATACTCTTCTTCCTTTACGAGTACGGAAAGGGAGAAAAAAAACATGTTCGATACGAAGATATCGTGGTTGGTCTGTTTAAAAAATACCCACAAGATTTTCATTTAAAAGGATATACGGAATATCCCGATTCTGGTGATTTAATACACAAGCCTTTGTATGATTTTAAAAAGAAAGGGTTGATAACCGCATCCAACAAGATATTTTCTTTAACTGAAAGGGGGATTGATTTTGCTCAAAAGCTCGGAGGAAAAAGTGCCGTCACAGAGGTTAGCGAAAATAATCGATTGTCTCGCAGTGCCTCAATGGAAGTTTCGAGAATAGAATCTTTGGAGGGATTTATAATTTATTGCAATGGCAATTTTCAAAAAATATCAGATAACGACTTTTACAATTACCTTGGGGTGTCTGTTCGAACGCAAAAAAATCAGTTTCTAGGTCGTCTCGAAACTATGTCAGCCGTTATTGGTGAGATAAAGCAAATTTTAGACAATAAGAAATACGCCAATATCATTGGATACCACGAACTATTGAATGCAAAATATAAAAATATCATCAAATATTTCACCAATAAATAATATGTCACAAAAATTTAAAATAGTTGAAGTTGAGAACGTGTTCGATGATCATCTTCTTGATATCATTGGAAATGAATTTAAATTTGACCACCCTAAGGGGATGGCGGAATGGTTAAAAAATGCGGTTGATGCATACCGACGAAACAATGTTCGTCAAGATGATCAGTATGTCGTTCTTCGATTTACAGATCAAGGTGTTGCCTCCCCAACAGTGGAATGTGTCGATTTTGTCGGTATGTCAAAAGTCGATATTGATAAAGCATTTAAGCGATGGGGGGATCCAACCGCCGCAAAAAGAGGCACAAAGATCAAGGTCTATGGCGGTCACGGGAACGGCGGAAAATTCTATATGAGACAAATGTTTGAACGGTCTCATTTTATCACTTACAAGGATGGGTTGATAAACGTTTTCGGATTCAGTGAAAATAAAAAATACGGTTATGATCAAGGTTATCAAGATAAAAAAATGAGCCCGAAGGAAGCGCTTGATTTTGCCGAAATATCTTCAACGCCTGTCCCCGACGAAATTAAAAGAAAAATTTTTGATGGAAAAACCGGTTTTACTGTTGTTCAAGGCATCGGACCGGAAGGTCTTCGTGGAAAATTTAATGTTGGCAAAGACGTAAACAGATTTAAACAACACCCACAGTCCCGAAGGATACTGGAAAGATCGAGTGTCATTGTCATTCATAACAACGATATATACTCTGAACTCTTAAAACCGGATGAACTGGAACCGCTACCAGGTTTTGTTCAGCCACGAATCATTACCGTTCCGGAAACGTTGATTGCTCGGGTTGGAACAGAAAAAATAACTGTTAAAATGGCAGACAGTAAATATCCACAGGGTAAATTGGTACTTAAAACTTCAATTGAAGCAATGGCAAGAGGGAGTAAATTGGGAGAATTGAATCGCATTGATATTTTAGGCGAACTCGGAGTCCTCGGCTCATACCAGCTGACAGAAATGGGGGTTACAAAGTTTCCTTATGCCGCTTTTGTTTACGGAGAATTTGGTCCCGCTTCGGAAGGAGAATCATCCATATTGGAAGACGCCCATAACGACTGTGTTTCAAACGACCGTTCCAAATTAGTTGGAAACACAACAACAAAAGCTTTACTCGATTGGATCGCTGGTGAAATTGATAAGTTGGCAAACGAAATAGGTGCCGCTGAACGTGAAAAGCAAAAAGCAAATCAAAGAGATATTACTTCAAAATTCAATGATATTTTGAACGAATGGAAAAATAAGCACATGAGTAAAATCATGTCTGACATTTTTGGGGCGAAAGGAACCGGTGGAGGAGGGGGCGGTGGCGGTGTTCGTCCACCCTATCCGGGGACGGAAGTCACTGTACCAATGAACGGATTTGATTTTAAGTATCCCCAAGCAGAAATTGAGATAAATACACCGAGTAATATCACTTTGAAGGTGAGCGTGCCTCAGGGGCTTCCCTTGGGCGCAACAGTATTTTTTTCTTCAGACTCAAATAAAATTTTACCCGATGAAAGTAAAATGGTTATTAGGTCTGAATATTTGAAAACTACCTCCTCAGGTCAGGAAGTTGCTTTTTTGAACATCTCCGTCCTGGGCACAGAAATAGGAGCAGAGGGATCGTTAACCGCCTCTGCCGGGAATTTATCTTCCATTATCAAACTCAAAGTTGTCGGGGATAAAAGCGAGAAATCTGATAAAAAAGCATTTCCGCAGGTCCTACTTTCTGGACATAGCTCGGATCCGTTGAATTTGGAAATTGATGGCAGTTTAATACTTGGAGAAAGACATCCCGTTGTGTACCAACGACCCCAAGACGTGGAAGCCAATATCTATTGGATTAATACGGCGAGTCCGATGGCTTCAAAGATATATGATAAGTTCAAGTTTGATTCCATTCAATGGAGGAACTTCTTGTTTGAAAGATATGTGGATATTTTTATAAAAGAAGCGATACGCGAACTTGAGAAAAAACAAATTGAAAACTTTAATGCGGATACAGTTGAGAATAAAGTATCCGATGTAATCATGCGTGTTCATCAAAGTGCAAGCGAAGATTTGGATCAATTCTTATTCGACCAAGATTATGGAACAGGAAGTTGAAAATAACAACAATCTCCTCATCGGGGCTGATATTCTAAAAACAAGAACGGAATATCTTCCCGAGCTGTCTTTGCGTACCAAAAATGCTTTAATAAACGCACACATACGTACCTTGCGAGGAATTCTTCGTGCGGGGGCTTCGCTTTTAGAATTGGACGGATTAGGTATTAAAGGGTATGAAGAAATACAAAACACTCTCGCTCTTCTGAGACAAATTGATTCGGATACGATGGTAAATACACCAGAAGGAGGAAAAAGTGTTATTGCAAATCCTGTGGGCGGAAGAGTTATTACGGATAACGAAAGGGAGGTTTTAATGAAGACCAGAATAGAAGATATTCCAGATTTATCAACGAGAACACGAAACGCCCTGTTGTCCTCGCATATTCGTACATTGGGCGGACTGTATAAAAAGTTTTTTCGAGAACAACTTTCCTTAGTGGAAAACATCGACGGGCTTGGTATTAAAGGGTATGAAGAAATAGAAAAAATCCTGATAAATTTGGGAACACTAGAAGTAGTTCACCAAAATGGTGATACCCCTATAATTGAACAACCGTTAAATGAAGAAATTAAAATTAAATCAATAAATGATGCAATTTTCGCCGTGTCGGAAGCATTTGGAATTACCGAAGAAATACTTGTAAGTTCCAGTAGAAAAAAAGAAATTGTGGAAGCACGAAACACGCTCGTATATTGTCTGAGAGAATACGCGGGAATGTCTTTTCCTTCAATCGGAAAATTGATCGGGGGTCGTGATCATACCACAGTAATCCATTCATATGTACAGGCAAAGAAAAATTTAAACAATAATTATGATATCAAGCAAAAATTAAAAGAATTTTTTGCGGGGGTAAAAATGGAAAATACGATAACGCCACCCTTTATTTTATCTGAAGTTAATACACTTTCAACTCAGCAGAAGGCGACAAATATAAAATACCTCTTTGGTCACACAAGCAAACCACGTTATTATAAGGAAATTTCAGATCGCGCATACAATGTGCATAATCTATGGAAAGAAGGATTATCTCTTGAAGAAATTTCAAAAACAATAAATGTAACGAGAGAAAGAGTGCGACAAATATTGTTGGGAAAGTTTCGGCAAGAGGCGACGAATGCTTATATAAAAAATGGAATAATCATTGACCCCAATGTTGCTTTTGAAGAAGAGTCAAAGCAGAGAAAAAAATTACTAAATTCAAAAAAACCAGCAAAACCAATAAAAGAAACGCGTTGGTGTAAATATTATATCGCGTGCCGGTCGTGTGGTACAACATCAATTCCCCATGTTAAAAAAGGTTTATGTGAGCACTGCGTCGGGCACTATAGAGAAGATAGGCGGGAAGATATCCTCGAAAGAGGTGGTGGCGTTTGTGAATCATGCGGGATGACAAGATCTACGGCAATTTCAGTGTATGGAAGGGATTTTTACATCACGAAAGACCGAAAAGTTTTTTGTCGAGAGTGTTTTTTAAGTCATTCAGGCAAAGCGCTTGGAAGTTACAAACATCATGAGTGGAGCAGAAATTACCCATGTTGCACATCATGCGGAACGACAACCATTCCTTACTCGAATGGGGGATTATGTAAAGAGTGCACAACCACTTTGAGTAAAGAAGAGCGGGAAAATATCATAAAGAAACACGGGGATAAGTGTGATCGTTGCGGGATAGAAAAAACAGAGGCGATAAATACCTTAAACAGAGATTTCTATATAACAACAAAAGGAGAAGTGTTTTGCCGAAGTTGTTTTCAGCAGTACGCAATTCATAAAAAACAGTAATAAGTTTTTTGTATATCGGCAGAAAGATTAGCCATATGGCCTTAAAAAAGGTATACTGTGCTGATGGGAAAGCTGGGGTATGCAGACAAGAATAATAACGAGTCAGTTAATAATAAGGTCACTTTTGTTGACCTGTTTTCTGGTATCGGCGGGTTTCATCTCGGCATTTGCCAAGCTTCAGAAAAACTAAACATCGGATCCGAGTGTTTACTTTCAGTAGATATCAACAAAAAAGCGCAACTGACGTATTCAAGAAATTTTGTTGGGACACAACAGAAAGATGATGTATGTGATGATGATGTTAAAAAAACGATTTTCGATGGAAAAAAAGTTGATATTGTTTGTGGGGGTTTCCCTTGTCAGCCGTTCAGTTTGGCGGGAAAGAAAAAAGGAATCAAAGACGATCGAGGAATGTTGTTTAAGCATATCGTAGAAATACTCGAAACAAAAAAACCAAAAGTCGTATTTTTGGAAAATGTTCGAAATCTTATGAACATAAAAAATGACGACGGCGGGAAAACGATCGATGTTATAAAATTAGCGATGGAAGAGGCGGGGTATCCTGTTCAAATTCGAAATTACAAAGCGACCGATTTTGGACTTCCAACTTATCGTTCAAGAATATACTTGGTTGGGTTTAAAAATGCTTCTCATCGGAAAAAATTTAAATGGCCCGAACCAACTCATGATAAAGATATAACTTTGAAAGAATATTTTTCCACACTGGAAAAGAAGTGGTATGCCGTCAATCCCGATATTGAGATAAAGGGCTGGCCGGATCGCATTGGGAATACTCTGCGCGTAGGTGGCTGCGATTCCGGATTTCGGACAACTGACGGTAAAAGATGGCGAAGCATTAAAGACGGCGATGCCCGACGAGACAAAAGAAACTGGGATTCGTATATGTTTTTTGATGGAGATAAAAGTAAAATGGTAGAACACAGACTTACTGTAAATGAAGCAAAAGCGATTATGGGTTTCCCCCATGACTATATTTTTCCGGAAGTACTCTCAAAGAGAGATGCGATGAAACAACTTGGTAATAGTGTTGCTGTACCCGTTATTGAAGCTATCGCAAAAAACATTATTGATGCTATTTATGACTGATCGAATTACCAAAGAGCAGAGATCGAAAAATATGTCGGCGGTTCGCAGTCGCGGAAATAAGACAACGGAGATTGAATTAATAAAACAATTTCGGAGAGGAAAAATTACAGGATGGAGAAGAAATCAAAAGATTTTCGGCATTCGTCCCGACTTTGTTTTTTGGAAACAGAGAATCGCAATTTTTGTTCACGGATGTTTTTGGCACGGGTGTAAAAAGGATAAAACAATACCAAAAACAAACAGAATTTTTTGGGAGAAAAAGATAGAAAACAACAAGAAGAGAGATCGCATATCATCAGAAATTTTGAAGAAGAACGGTTGGAAGGTCATGAAAATATGGGAACATGATTTGAAAAAGAAGGGTTTTAAAATTAATTTTAAAGATATTGTTTAACGAGGGCAAAATCTATTATGCAAAACACGCGAACTTTCGGTAAAAATGCAGCTATCATGGAGCTGAAAAAACAGGGATTTATTGTTTCGCGTGCCGGCGGTGATTTGCAGGTGGGTAATAAAAAAGTACAGATAAAATGTTGCAACTCCGACAATCAGTGGGCGAAAAGCCGTAATGTTTTAGGCGGTTGGGACAGAATTGATTCGGAGAACTTTGATTATCTCATCTGCGTGGTTTTTGATAATGGTTTTGATTGGGTGCGATATTTTATTTTTCCACAATCAGAAGTGAAAGATTTTCCGCAAGCGGTTTGGAGGAACGCGCGGACACTGAAAAATTTAACGCTAATTAAAGACGAAGAACGAACCGAGGAAATTGTAAAAGGGAGCGAGAACAGGTGGGATAAAATTTATTAGTTTTATTAAAAAAATTATGATTGCAAGTGAAACAATAGTATTTAAGGGTAATAAAAGCATGCAAGAATTTTTCTTTGCGATTGTCTCCCGTAAACATCCGGACGTAAGAATAGACGTATTTCCCATCAGAGAAGAAAATCTGGAAAGCGCATGCGCTGTGGCCGAATGTCATCTGGAAGAATTTCTGGAACGATACCCCTGTGCGGATGTGGTTTTAGTTCTAGATAATGAAGAGACGGATTTTCCAAAAGAATTAGAATTTTGTTTCAAGAAAAACACAGGCGGCGAAGAGATTAATAATTCCGGTTTTGCTTTTTTCCCGACCTTTCTCACAGGTGCAATCAAAGAGCTCGTTGCACTCGCGGAAGATGAAGATTGGGAATATCATTTTAGTGAAGAAAATACGGAAAATGATGTTTTGCTCAATTATCTTCGATATACATATAAGCGCATAGCCAAGGAACGTAAGATCGCTGTTTCTGAAAACAAACGTTATTCTTGTTTTCACACGGGTCTTTCTACTAAATACAATGAGCCAATTTACGCATTTTTTTCAAAAAATACGAAACCGAACAGCGCCCCTTGGTTTTTTGTCGGATGGAGAAGCCGCGGCGAAAAACAATTAAAAAATATATCCAAACTTCCCGAACCAGCGTCTTATTTTTCCGATACTTCCTCATTATTTTTTGATTATAAGAAAGGCATAGTATTGAATTCTGCTCATATTGTTGAGGAAAATAAAGATCGTTTCCCCGCACCATTCAGCTCAGAAGATCCCCAGTTTCTTTTGTCTGTTATAAAGGGAAAACTGGTAGGATTAAAAGAAATGATTCGGTGCAACTATAAAATTGCTGTTCCATGCTATTATAGGGGGAAAATACATCTCCTCCTTCCTTTATATTTAAAAAACCCAGATCGAGCCGACATGGCTTTAGCGATTGAAGATGCGGGTGATCACTACCGCGCGGCAACCTGTTTAACGCTTGAAATGGCGTATCACGATGCGAGGCTCGTTGCAAAACAAGACCGAGGGTGGTTGAATCCATAAAGATTGCGCGGTATTTTTTCTTGATATACGCAAATCCGACCCCCCCTGACTGGGGGGTGGGTCGGATTCACAAGATTTATCTGCTCCGCGGGCAGGAATTTCTCCCTCGGCTAAAATTTTCTGCGGAAAATTTTGCCTGGGCACCTCCGCCAGTTGGCGGATCGGCTGTTTTTGGCGACCGCGCCAAAAACATGCCTCCGTTGTTCGAATCCTAACGGAAATCAAAGCAGTTTGATTTCCTCTCGCTCCGCCAAAATTAAAACGCCACGAAAGGCGTTTTAATTTTTGCTCCGAGCCTGGGACGATGTTCGGAAAGCGATAATTGAGGAGGGTATGGTTTAACTGGAATCCCTTGTATTCAGGGCTTTTTTCGGTTTTGTAGCTGATGTAATGGTCAGACCCCATTCCTTGACCCCATTTCTGCTTTTAAATTATGGAAGACGCAAATGAAGAAAAAGGAACGCCCCCCGTTATTGGGCGGAAAAAAAACGTGCCGCTTCGCCGTATTACCTCTATTAACCCCCCTAAATAAACCTTCCCATGTCACATGTATAGCAAAAAGTATCTGAGAAATTCGATACCTCACCTGTTACCGGGTTAACATCGAATTGGCGATTGACACGTGTGCCGGATTCAGGACACTGGGTGCAAACCTGGATTTTAGGCTCTTCGAAATGCCACTCGCATGAGTTGGTTAAAGGATTTGTCACGGTGGCAACATTGCTAGTGGTTGCACTGCTAATACCCTTACTCAGGGCAATTTGAACTACATCTGACTTTTTTACAGTCAACTCATCTGGGTTTAAAACACATGGTTCATTGGGTTGCTTTACCGCAAGAGGTACTCCGCTATTCTTTTGTTGAGTAACACTATTGTTGTGGTAAAAATAATATGAGGTTACACCCCCAAGGGTAATTAGTATTGTCGCAACCAAAAAAAGCTTCTTTCTATATAAAAACATATATTCAGTATACACCCGCCAGAACTGATTTACTAATTTTATTTTTCTAATTCCTCGGGTGTGAGTAAGTACATTTCTCGATTAGGTTCGAACTCTGTAAAAGGTAATACAAAAATACCCCTATAAATAAGGGTATTTTTATTTGCTCCGCGGGTAGGATTCGAACCTACGACCAATCGGTTAACAGCCGATTGCTCTACCGCTGAGCTACCGCGGAATGTGTTTCCGAATAAACTCTCTGCCACGAAAACTTTTTAATTGTTTTTCTCCCCGCTGGCGGAGAGCTACCGCGGAATATGCTTTGTAGCTCGGTGTGCTTTTGGCACTTGGAAATAATAACAAATATTTTGCCGAAATGCAAAGAGAAGGGGGCTTTACAAAATAGGCATTATATGATATACTAGAATTCAGAGTTCAAAGCTTTATTTTTTTATTGCCAATTTTATCGGAGGAAATTTATGACACAAGAACTTACCATACTTTTGATCACGGCGGCTACGCTTGGGTTTACCCATACGCTGTTCGGACCGGATCATTATTTGCCGTTTATCGTTATCGCGAAAGCGAAAGGATGGACACCCATGAAAACCGCATGGATAACTTTTCTCTGCGGACTTGGTCATGTCGGCAGTTCCGTTCTCATCGGCGTTGTCGGCATCGTATTCGGCGTTGCTCTTTTTCAACTGGAATTCATTGAATCGTTTCGGGGAAATATCGCCGGATGGATGCTCTTCGGTTTCGGTCTCGCATACTTTGTTTGGGGGCTTCGGAAGGCATGGAAAAACCGCCCGCATTCCCATTCGCACTTGCATGAAGACGGAAGCGTTCACAAACATGTCCACACTCATGTGGTGGAGCATGCGCACATTCACGAAGGAAACGAAGCAAATTTGACCCCCTGGGTTTTGTTTGTAATTTTCGTTTTCGGACCGTGCGAGGTTCTGATTCCGCTTGTCATGTATCCGGCGGCGCAAGCGAGCTGGCACGCCATGCTTCTCGTTGTCGGAACATTCAGCATTGTAACGGTGGGTACGATGCTCGCCACCGTAACTCTCGGGACATACGGAATCAAAGCCGCGCGATTTCCGTTTTTGGAACGCCATTCGGAAGCGTTCGCCGGATTCTCCATCATGCTGTGCGGAGCGGCGATTCAGTTTTTAGGTCTTTAACGAGAATCGTTTCTCCTCATTAAAAAACCTTTTTGCCAATTGGCAAAAAGGTTTTTGTTTTTTTATACGGACAAATAATTTAAGTTTTTTGCCGATGTGTACTATAATGGAAAGATAAGATTTTTACCAATCCGTTCATGTGTTAAAATTTATTTATGCATATAAGAAAAACAAATATTGTGGCAACGATAGGGCCGGCATCCTGCGATCCGGCGACCTTGGAAGAAATGATGCTTGCGGGAATGGATGTCGCGCGTCTTAATTTTTCGCACGGTACCTATGAAGAATACGAGAAGGTGATATTTTCAATCAGAGAATTGTCAAAAAAATTGAATAAAACGATGGCCATTATTCAAGATTTGTCCGGACCAAAAATACGCCTTGGAGAATTTGCGGATGGAAAAATCGTTCTGAAACAAGGCGCGCCGTTTACTCTGACAACCGAAGAATATCAGGGCGATGAAAATAAAGTTTTTATAAATTATCCCCGGCTTCCGAGCATGGTTTCGGCGGGAACCGTGATTATGCTGGACGACGGAAAGCGAAAACTTGAAGTGGTATCAACGGATGAAAAAAACATTTATTGCACGATAAAAGAAGGGGGTGAAATAATCGGTCGGCGGGGCGTGAATATCATCGGGCGGCATTTGAAATTTGAATGTCTTACGGAAAAAGACATCCGCGACATTGATTTTGGCGTTGAGAAGGGTGTTGATTTTGTCGCGCTTTCTTTTGTTCAAACGGCGGAAGATGTGAGGAAGCTCAGAGATATTCTTGAAAGCAAACATTCTCATGCGGCAATCATTTCAAAAATTGAAACTGATGACGCGCTTCACAATATTGAAGAAATCATTTCCGTCTCCGATGCCATTATGGTGGCACGAGGAGATCTTGCCGTGGAAATTTCGGCGGAGGAAGTTCCTCTCATACAAAAGACCATCATTAAAAAAGCGATTGATGCCGGTAAACCGGTCATTACCGCGACGCACATGCTGGACTCCATGGTTTCTTCTTCCGTTGCCACCCGCGCCGAGGTGAACGATGTCGCGAATGCCATATTGGACGGAACGGATGCGATAATGCTTTCCGCCGAGACCTCCATCGGGAAATATCCGGCGCTTTCAATTGAGACCATGGCGCGCATCGCTCTGAAAACGGAAGAAAGCCCCCTGTTTTCGGAAGAGGTGGCGAAGTTCAAACGCGTATCTCGCGGGGTTGCGGACTCGGTTTCCGCCGCCGTGGTTTCCACCGCCGAAAATATCGGAGCGAAATGCATCGTGGCTCTTTCGGGACACGGCTTTACTCCGCGCATGATATCGCGCTATAAACCAAGCCAGCCGATATTGGTGCTGACGACCAGCCCCGCGACGCAAAGAGGGCTTCTTTTAAGCTACGGTTGCATACCGGAAATGATAGAACAGCCGAAATCTTTGGACGATGCCATTGATATCGCCAAAAAGAAACTTGTGGAACTCAAATTGCTTTCTTCCGGGGATTCGTTCGTGCTTTCCGCGGGTCTTCCGTTTGGCGGCACAGCCGGCACGAATTTGCTTTTGGTTCAGGACATTTGATTTTTGTAAAAATTTCGGTATGTATATAAAAGTAAAAGTTACCGCGGGAACGAAAAAAGAAAAGCTTGAACGAATATCAAGCGATCATTTTGAGGTTTCCGTCAAAGAGAAAGCGGAACGCAACATGGCGAATCGGCGGGTGATTGAACTCATTGCGGATTTTTTTGATGTTCCGTCGGGAAAGGCGAGAATCGTTACGGGACACCATTCGCCGGGAAAAATATTGGATGTGGATATGGAATAAATTGTCATTCCCGCCTGCGCGGGAATGACAATGCGACATAATGGCGGCACAAAAAAGGCGGCGGGGAATATCTCCCCGCCGCTTGTTTTAATTGTTCTTTTTTAACAATGCTTCATGCGCGTGTTTTTTGCATAGCCCCGTATCAAAAATGGCCGGTCTTTTTTTTGATTGTCTTTCGCAAATCCAACAATTCCCTCCGTCGGTGGGAACGGCCCGATCAATAAGGCGCATTGCCGTTTTCAATTCTTCTTCTTTTAAAAAAACGCCGTTTTGTTTTTTCTCAAGAATCCTCTCAAGTCTGCCTTCCGGCAAAATAACTTCGTCTTCGCGCATTTTAAGACTCCTTTTTTTTTGTTTTTTCAACAAGGTGTGAACGAACAGCTCCACACCAAGGAAAATGGTAGCATTTTTCATTTGTTTGTCAATGGGTCTTGACTTGCATTCATAAATGGTGAATCATAATGACGGTGAGCGTTGTTTTTTTAAAAAGAAATCGGGGCAATATTGCCCGCAAAGGAGAGAGTATGTTTGTAACTGAAACAGTCGTCAATAAACACAGAACCGCCGTTATTGAAGCGCAAGAAAAAATGAAAACTTTGCAAAGAACATATGCAAAGACGCTTTCACTGTCGGTAACGGAAGAATGGAAAGCTGAATTCGCATCTTTGTTGTCTCACGCCGAAATCCTGATCCATGTCGGAGAAATGTCTCCGGAAGCCTTGTATGAAATTCTTGAATCCGGGTATGTTCCCGTTAAATGGCACTACATGGCAAGACCGATTGTAAGCGGGCTTGGTCTCAAAGGAGCGCCGAGAACGGTTTTCAGTTAAGAGAAGGCAAAAAACCAATCGGACGGAGATATTCTCCGTCCGATTTTTTATGTTCTCCGGAAATTCCCGCCTTTTTCTGTGATAATTCCTTTTATTTCCATGACGGACAAAAGAGTATTTCCTTCCGAGGCGCGAATGCCGCTTGCGCGAATCAGTTCGTCGCGCGGCATCGGTTCGGCGAGGAGATCAAATATTTTTTGTTCTTCGGGGGAAAGATCAAGCGGCGGTCTTTCCGAAAACGCTTCGTCGTCTTTTTTCAGTCCGAGGAGGAGAAGAATATCGGACGCGTCGGTTATCGGATACGCGCCTTGTTTTAATAGCTGATTGGAACCGCGCGAACCGGGCGAAAAAATTCCGTTCGGAATGACATACACATCACGATTGTATTCCGTGGCGAGGCGCGCGGTGATAAGCGTTCCCGAACGTTCCTCCGCTTCTATGATGAGTACGGCGCGGGAAAGTCCGGCCATGATGCGATTGCGCGCGGGAAAGCTCCACGTCGTGGCGCGAAAGTCCGGCTCGTATTCGCTGAGAAGCGCGCCGCCTTTCGCAACGATATCTTCCGCGAGAGAAAGATTCGTGCGCGGATAAATCGCTTTTTGGTCAAGTCCCGATCCGGGAACGGCCAGCGTTTTAAGTCCGGCGCGCATTGCCGCCTTGTGCGCCAGGGCATCAATGCCGAGCGCGAGTCCCGAAACAATAACAATCGGATGACCGACAAGACCCTCAATGATTTTTTCGCACGCATCGGCGCCGTAGTTTGTGTGCTTGCGCGACCCGACAACGGAAAGAAAAATGCTTTCTTCGGAGGGAAGTTCACCGGCAACATATAATTTTTTCGGCGGCTGAGGTATCTCTAAAAGAGGAGACGGAAAATCGTTTTTCGCAAGTTCGCGTATTTGGTAAGACATGAGAAATATTGTAACACGCCGCGTTTTCTCATGCCTATTGACAAACAATATTTTTTGAGTTACGATAGAAATCGGACAAGTTACCTGTATTTTTTTCGGAGAAAAGAGAGGTCTTTCATGAAGACAAAATCAACCGCATTCGTAATCGCAATGATACTTGCCGTTTCTTTAATGGCGGCGACGTTCATGGGCATACTTTATTTCAGAGAACAAATGGTTATTGACTCGGCGGCGCAAACGGCAAAGATTGAGAGAAACTTAAGCGGACGGTAAAGTCATATGAATAACGTAATCGCCCCAACGAAGGTTGGGGCGATTTTTGCGAGTTACATCATTTCTTTTTCAAATTCTTCGTAGAGGTCAACATCTCCGTCTTTTTTGATTTTACCGTTTTCGTACGGAACGGCGAATCGGCGATAAAACTCGTCGGCGACATTATGGAAAACACCGGTGGTCGTCGCGATAATCCAGTATCGCGCTTTTCCGAATTGAAGTTTGATGATTTTGAGAGCGAGCCGCGTGCAGACATAATTCAAGAAACCGGCGTAAGCGGCGTCGTTTCCTTCCTTTTTTGATATATCCACAATCTCCTCGGCAAGAGAGTCTATGAATGGATTTAGCTTGGCGCGATCTTTTTGCGGTATGTAAGGCATAGCGATATTGTAGCATGATACTATAGTAATGATAAGTGAATTGCTCATTTTATTTATTCAAAGTTTTGCGCATTAAATAATTTCCGATATCCAATTTCTAATTTTTAAACACGACGGACTGTATTTGACGTTTTTTGGCATTAGGCATTTGAGTTTTTATTGGAAATTAGAAATTGGTAATTGGGAATTTTTACGTTATACTGTCTTCATGTTAAAAAGAACACCGCTTCGGAGAGTTTCTCTTCATAAAAATACGCCCAAGATGGTCATTCCCCCCACTTCGCTCAATGCTTCGCAAAGAGCTACGCGGGGCAAGCCC
>Ga0172379_10004786_pt1 | contig 19576 bp, 13 predicted proteins | sample GrowelOW334metaG_FD_119756 | JGI IMG/M metagenome (GOLD analysis project Ga0172379, IMG submission 119756) | Groundwater microbial communities from an aquifer near a municipal landfill in Southern Ontario, Canada - Groundwater well OW334 metaG | ecosystem: Environmental > Aquatic > Deep...
CATCAAAAAGATGAAATCCCGCCGGACATCGCATACGATTTGCAATCTGGCGGCGGCAGCGGCAGTTGCCACTGCGGCATACGGCTGCAGGAAGGAAGAAGACTCCGGCAAAAAAAAATCACAGCAGGCCTTTCCTGTGTCAGCCACAAAAGCGGTATCCCGGAACATTCCATGGAATTTCGACACTTTCGGGGCGGTTGAAGCTTTCTCCTCCGTCAACATCAATTCCCTTGTAGGCGGAAAAATAATAAAGGTCGGGTTCGTCCCCGGACAGAAAGTAAAAAAGGGAGACATTCTCGCCCAGATAGATTCAAGGCCCTACGAGGCCAGCCTCAAACAGATTGAAGCGAACATGGAGAGGGATACGGTTCTTGCAAACGATGCCGAGAGACAGGCAAGAGTGAAAAGCGAACTGCACAGGAAGAATGCCGTTTCCGAAGATGACATGTTCAAGACCAAGGCCGTTTCGGAATCACTCAAGAGGGCGGTGAAAAACGACGAGGCCAACATGGACAAGGCCAGGCTGGATGTCGAATACTGCACGATAAAATCCCCGTTTGACGGCCGCGTAGGAGACATCCTCATTCACGAGGGTTCCATAATTAAAGCGAACGACAATATCATTGCAACCGTTTCGGCGGCAACTCCAGCCTATGTCGCATTCTCCCTCCCGGAACGCTTCCTGCCGGTGATCCAGAAGCTCATGGCTAAAGGCAAAAAGGTCGAGGTCACCGCAAAAATAGAGGCTGCAAAAAAAGACATTACAAGCAAAGGCGAACTCTGTTTCATTGACAACACGGTAAACCAGAATTCGGGAACTGTCAGGATGAAAGCCCTCTTCCCCAACACCGATGAAACACTTTGGCCCGGACAGTTTGTCGATGTCTCTGTCGAACTTTCATCAGGAGAGACGTATACGGCAATATCTTCCGACGCAATACAGAACGGACAGCTTGGACAGCAGGTGTTCATAGTGAAAAACGATTCGACCGTAGAACTCAGGCAGGTTGAAGTGGAGAGGACGGCTTCCGGATTTTCCGCCATCTCCAAGGGGCTGCAACCCGGTGAAACAGTAGTGCTCACCGGACAGTTCAGGCTTGTCCCCGACGCAAAAGTATCCATCGTTTCAACAGGCGCAGAAAAGAGGCCCGAAACGGCGGCGGAGAAGGAATGAACATTTCGGCTCCATTCATCAAACGTCCGGTCATGACAACGCTCCTTACGTCGGCAATCCTTATGTTTGGCGTTCTCACATATCCGCTTATTCCGGTCAGCGACCTGCCCAACGTGGATTATCCGGTAATCCAGGTTTCCGCAAATCTTCCGGGTGCAAGTCCGGAAACAATGGCTTCCGCAGTCGCCACACCTCTTGAAAAACAGTTCTCCACAATCGCCGGACTGGAGTCAATGACCTCTTCAAGCAATCTGGGCAGCGTAAGGATAACACTGCAGTTCACGCTGGATCGAGACATTGACATGGCTGCACAGGACGTTCAGGCCGCCATTTCAAGAACTTCCAGGCAACTGCCTTCCGACATGCCTTCCCCGCCAACCTACAGGAAGGTCAATCCGGAAGACCAGCCCATACTCTTTCTGGCCCTTACAAGCCCGACGCTGCGCATGTCCGACATAGACAGGATCGCCCAAAACATACTGGTTCCCAAAATATCCATGACTCCCGGAGTTGCACAGGTGAATATCTACGGTTCCCAGAAATATGCCGTAAGGATACAGGTTAACCCGAAAAGCCTTGCCGCATTCGGCATAGGGATTGACGAGGTGCAGAAGGCAATCAACGCTGCGAACGTCAACATCCCCGGAGGAGTATTGGACGGCAAGACCAAGACATTCACCATTCAACCCAAGGGGCAGCTCCTGAAGGCGGAGGAATACAATAAAATCATAATCGCCAGGCGAAACGGGGAGCCGATCAGGCTGGAAGACATAGGAACAGCCATAGACAGCGTGGAAAACGACAGGTCGGCCGCCTGGTACTGCACAAGCGATTCGCAGCAACGCGCCATAATCCTCGCCATGCAGAAGCAGCCCGGGGTGAACACTGTCAAGGTCGCCGAAGATGTGAAGGCGACTCTTCCGGATCTTCAGAATGCAATACCATCTTCAGTATCAATCAAGCTTTTCTTCGACCGATCCGTAACAATCAAAAATTCCGCTTCGGAAGTCAAATTCACAATGATGCTGACAATATGCCTGGTCATAACGATCATCTTCATATTCCTCAGGAATCTCCGCGCAACACTCATCCCGAGCATGTCGCTTCCCCTCTCGCTCCTCGGCACATTTTCAATAATGTATCTTCTGGGTTACAGTTTTGACAATCTCTCACTGATGGCCCTGACCCTGTCTCTTGGTTTCGTGGTTGACGATGCGATTGTCGCGCTTGAAAACATCTTCCGTCATTATGAAATGGGGAAAAGCCCGCTTCAGGCGGCGCTTGACGGCTCCAAAGAGATCGCCTTCACGATTGTCTCCATGACCCTCTCCCTTTCCGCCGTTTTCATACCGGTGCTCTTCATGGGCGGCGTCGTGGGAAGGCTCTTCAATGAATTTTCAATGACAATCGGGACTGCGGTGCTGGTGTCGGGAGCCGTTGCATTGTCCCTGATCCCGATGCTCTCGTCAAGATTCATGAGTAAACGGATTGCGCATGACATGGAAAAAACAGAGGAAGGACAGAAAGGACTCTGGCCGCATATTGTAGTCTTCTACAAGAGAACTCTCACATGGAACGTCCATAACACCTGGGTCACCCTGGTGATTTCAACAGCAGTCATCTTCGCAATGTTCTGGCTCTACACCGTAATCCCGAAAGGGTTCGTGCCCAGCGAGGATCAGAACCGGATAATGATTTCAACCGAGGCTGAACAGGGAATCGGATTTGAAGCCATGAGGGAACGTCAGGACGCCCTTGTGAAAATCATCCAGCAGGAAGTGCCTGAAGTTGAAGCGTTCATGTCGCGCTGCGGCGGTGGAGGCGGCAGTTCCGCCTCCAACTCCGGATTCATGAGCATCACGCTCAAGTCGAAAAATGAAAGGAAAAGGGGCGTAGAGGAAATCATCGCCGTCCTAAGGGAAAAACTTTCAAACACCCCGGGCATCCGGGTCTTCGTGCAGAATCCGCCCCCAATACAGATTGGCGCCAGGGGTGGCAAGTCACAGTATCAATATTCGCTGCTGAGCCCTGACACCGACATCCTCTACAAATTCGCACAGGTGGCCGAAGACAAGATGTCAAGCATGCCGGAACTTCTCGACATCTCGAGCGACCTCCAGATCTCAACCCCTCAGATAGATCTTGAACTGGACCGGGATCAGGCCTCCAAACTCGGAGTTTCCATGGATCAGCTTGAGAATGTCCTCTACAGCGCCTACGGGACAAGGCAGATTTCCACAATCTTCGCGCCTGACGACCAATACAACGTGCTGATGGAGATCCAGCCGGAAAAACGAAGCACTCCGGAAGCCATATCCCTGCTGTACGTCCGTTCGGAATCAGGACAGCTAGTGCCTCTCGACAGCCTGCTGAAAAAGAAAATCGTCGCAGGCCCAATGTCAGTGAATCATACGGGACAGCTGCCGTCGGTCACTGTTTCCTTCAACCTGAAACCGGGTGTCGCGCTTGGGGAGGCCGTGACTGCGATTGAAAAAAATCTCGCCCCTCTTTTCCCGGCCGGCGTTTCAGGCTCCTTCCAAGGTACTGCGCAGGCGTTCCAGAAATCGATGAAAGGGATGAATCTGCTTTTCATACTGACCATTTTCATAATTTACATGGTGCTGGGAATCCTATATGAAAGCTTCATACATCCGCTGACAATCCTCACCGCCCTGCCCTTCGCCGGATTCGGAGCATTGTTCGCGCTGTGGCTTTTCAATATTGATTTGTCCATATATGCATTTATCGGAATGATAATGCTGATCGGCATAGTGAAAAAAAACGGAATCATGATGGTGGATTTCGCAATCGAGGCGAGACGCAAGGGCATGTCGCCGGAAGATTCAATCATCCAGGCGTCTGTGCTGCGGTTCAGGCCGATCATGATGACATCCCTCACCGCGCTGATGGCCGGAATCCCGCTTGCAGTCGGCACAGGGCTAGGCTGCGAGGCGAGACAGCCGCTCGGAGCAACGGTCGTAGGCGGAATCCTTTTCTCGCAGATACTGACTCTCTATGCGACTCCGGTGTTCTACGTCTGGATGGAAAAACTGCAGACCCTCCTCAGGAGAACCGCGAAGACGGACTGAGCCCGGAAGAATTACGAATTACGAATTACGAATTGCGAGTTGTCGGAAAAACATTTGAGATTTACCGGAATGGATTTATACTCCGCACGGGTGAAAATTCAGCTTTTGGCGAGCCAGATTGCGGATTGGATTTTTTCGATCCGACTGACGGACGATATTAATATCGTCCGAAGAGCTGCCGTGGCAAAACTCCTGAAAACATAAAACCCCGGTTTTCAGGCCGGGATCTTATGTGTCGCCAAGAAGATACGCAAATCATTTCTTGGCTGACGCCTGCTCTATCGCCACTGCGACAGCTACCGAGGCGCCGACCATGGGATTGTTGCCCATTCCAATCAGCCCCATCATTTCAACGTGTGCCGGAACTGAAGAGGAACCTGCAAACTGAGCATCCGAGTGCATGCGCCCCATGGTGTCCGTCATACCGTAGGATGCAGGACCAGCCGCCATATTGTCGGGGTGAAGGGTACGTCCCGTTCCGCCGCCGCTTGCCACGGAGAAGTATTTTTTCCCCTGTTCGAGGCATTCCTTCTTATAGGTGCCCGCGACCGGATGCTGGAAGCGTGTGGGATTGGTGGAATTGCCGGTGATTGATACATCAACGCCTTCATGATGGTTGATGGCAACACCTTCACGGACATCGTCGGCGCCGTAGCATCTCACCTTTGCGCGGTCACCGGTGGAATAGACTGTTTCCTTGACAATGTTCAGCTTGCTTGTGAAATAGTCAAACCTGGTCTGCACATATGTGAATCCGTTGATGCGGGAGATGATCTGTGCGGCATCCTTGCCAAGACCGTTGAGTATCACCTTGAGAGGTTTCTTGCGCACACGATTGGCCGACTTCGCCAGACCGATTGCCCCTTCAGCGGCGGCAAACGACTCATGTCCGGCAAGGAAAGCGAAACATGCGGTCTCCTCCTTGAGCAGCATGGAGGCGAGGTTGCCATGGCCGATGCCGACCTTGCGGTCGTCCGCCACCGATCCGGGGATGCAGAATGCCTGAAGGCCTTCGCCCAGGGTCACCGCGATGTCGGCTGCCTTGGTCTGCCCCTTCCTTACGGCAATAGCCGCTCCGAGAATATAGGCCCAGCATGCATTCTCGAAACATATCGGCTGAACACCCTTTACAATGTCATATACGTTAACGCCTTTATCTTCACAGACCTTTCTGGCCTCCTCAAGAGACTTCATGCCGTACTTGCCAAGCACCGGAGTGATCTGTTTGATTCTTCTGTCATAACTTTCAAAAAGTGCCATTTTAGTGTCGTCCTTTCTATTCGTGCCTGGGATCAATGTAAGACTTCGCTTCCGCAAAACGCCCGTATGTGCCTGTCGCTTTTCTGAGCGCCTCGTTGGCATCGGCGCCTTTTTTGACGGCATCCATCATCTTGCCGAGACTGATGAACTCATAGCCGATAATCTCCTTGTTTTCATCGAGTGCAATCCTGTTCACATAGCCTTCGGCCATCTCAAGATATCTCGGCCCCTTGCTCACGGTGCTGAACATTGTCCCGCACACGCTGCGCAACCCCTTGCCCAGATCCTCAAGTCCGGCTCCGATCGGAAGACCGCCTTCGGAAAACGCAGTCTGCGTACGACCGTAGACGATCTGCAGGAACAGCTCCCTCATTGCGGTGTTAATCGCATCGCAGACGAGATCCGTGTTCAGGGCTTCAAGTATTGTCTTGCCGGTAAGGATTTCCGCAGCCATGGCGGCGGAATGGGTCATGCCGGTACAGCCGATGGTCTCAACAAGAGCCTCCTGGATGACACCGTCCTTGACGTTGAGTGTAAGTTTGCAGGCGCCCTGCTGCGGGGCGCACCAGCCCACACCGTGTGTAAGACCGCTGATGTCCTTGATCTCCCTTGACTGTGTCCACTTGCCCTCCTGAGGTATCGGGGCGGGCCCATGGTTGGGCCCCTTGGCAACACAAGTCATCTGTTCCACTTCATGCGAATACATCATGCCAAAACTCCTTTCCAAATTTTACAATCTGATATGCCTTTAATCTTTTTCGAAGCGCAGAAGCGTACAAGATAAAGACACATCATTGAATTTCAAGTTCAATAAAGTTTATAATTCATGCAATTAGGGGTCGTTAAGAAATAACCTTTACATTTGACGGGAGATACGGGAAGGGTGAAGCAACAAAGAATGCAAAACATGGATTCCCGTCCCGAAGGGCTGGAGATCAAACCGTGAAAATAAAAGATGGTGCCGACAATAGGATTTGAACCTACACCCCCTTGCGAGGACTACGCCCTGAACGTAGCGCGTCTGCCAGTTCCGCCATGTCGGCACTCTGAAAAAATCTGAAAAAGCGGATGATTTGGATGACTGGACGATTGGCCATAGAAAACCATCGATCCGGAAAACCAATAATCCAGCCGCCCGTTTCTGGCAAGCCCTTATCTTATTCCAATTCCTTTTTTTTGCAAGCGGCAATTCATTTTTCGTGTTTGTCGCTCTTCATGATTTTAATTTTGATTTCACAGTCTATTTTATCAAAAACAAATAACGGTCATGGAGTAATGGGTAAATACATATGGAAATTGGCTGACGTTCCTGAAAATAAGATACGAGAACTGATGACAAGCCTCGGTTGCTCCAGGCCATTGGCTCTCTTCTTTGCAGCAAGAGGAATAAATCGCAGCTCCGCTGAACTGTTCTATCAGACCCCGCTTCAGGGGCTTGGAGATCCCTATATAATCCCCGGAATGGTGGAATCCGCAAAACGGCTCTGGGCTGCCGTGATGTCAAAGGAGAAAATCCTGATTCACGGCGATTACGACACCGACGGGGTAACTGCGGCAGCCCTCCTCCACTGGGTGCTTTCCGAAAACGGCGCCTCCGTTTCATGCTTCCTGCCCGACCGCTTTGACGACGGTTACGGTTTCACTGTTGAATCACTGTCAAAGGCCCTTTCCGAAAACAACTACAAACTGATCGTCACCGTTGACTGCGGAATCACAAGCAATGAAACTGTCGAAGTCGCGCAATCCAGAGGGGTTGATGTCATAATCACGGATCACCACGAACCCAAAGCCGCCATCCCTAAAGCCTTCAGCGTAATCAACCCAAAACTCCACGCCTCCCTCGCCGACCTTCATATTCTCGCGGGAGTGGGAATCTCATTCAAACTGTGTCACGCCTTCATAAAATACGGGAAGGAAAACCTCTTCCTGGACGACAAATTCGACCTCAGGGACGGACTTGATCTTGTGGCGCTCGGGACAGTCGCCGACATCGTCCCCCTGACCGGCGAAAACAGGATTCTTGTGCGCAACGGGCTGAAAGTATTGAGCAGGCAGGTCCGTCCCGGCATCCGCGCCCTCTGCGAAACCGCCGGAATAAATTCGGAGATAAAGGCTTCCGACATAACTTTCTGCCTCGCTCCGCGGCTCAATGCCGCGGGCAGGCTTGGAAATGCGAAAGTCGCATTCGACCTTCTCAGCACCGGAAACATTATCGAAGCATACAGATATGCCGAACAGCTCGAGGGATTCAATCACAAGAGGCAGACAAAGGAAGAAGAGATAATTTCCGCAGTCTCCGCCCAGATCAGGGAAAAAGTGGATCTTGCCGGCAATTTCTCCATTATCGTCGCCGGTGCCGGCTGGCACCAGGGCGTGATTGGAATCGTGGCGTCGCGTCTTGCAAAGGAACACCACCGCCCTTCAATAGTTTTCAGCATCAACGGCGACCTCGCCCTCGGTTCCGGAAGAAGCGTAGACAACATAAACATACTTGACGTCCTGCTGGAATGCACCGACCTCCTTGAAAGATACGGCGGACATCCAATGGCCGCAGGACTGTGCATAAGGACCGCCAGACTTGAGGAATTCAACCTGAGGTTTGAAGCCGCCGTCCAGAAAATCACAAACAGAAAGCATGCCGCCCCCCAGCTTTCCATTGACGGTGAAGTTGAAATGCGCGAACTGAACGGAGACTTCTTTTCCATTCTCGAAAAGCTCGAACCTTTCGGCTACTGCAACTCCCAGCCGCTTTTCAGGATAAACGGGCTGCAGGCGTTTAAAATCCTGCCTGCCGCCGCGAACCACTGCCGGGGATACCTGAAGGACAGACGGGAAAACACAATACCGTTCATAGCTTTCAACAGGACGGTGAACTCCCTGCCGCCTAATCCGTTATGGGATATTGTCGCCTCACCCCAGATGAATAAATTCCGCGGCGAAGCAAATCCCCAGCTCCAGATTCTCGATTTGTGCCAGAGCGAGTGAACACAGATTAATCCGGAAATAGTTTCATGCAGGAAAAAGCGCTGCCAAAACTGGAAGACATCGGTTATGAATTCAGAAACCCGCAGTTTCTGATCGAAGCCGTTACACACCGTTCCCATGCCGTTGAAAAAGGGCTGAACTACGACAATCAGCGGCTGGAGTTTCTCGGCGACGCCGTAATCCAGATTATAATCACCGAATACCTCTACGCCAGATACCCCTCGCATGACGAGGGGCAGTTGACCAAGATGCGATCCTCGCTGAACCAGCAGAGCACCCTTGCGAACTTCGCAAAGAACATCGGCCTCGGAAACTTCATCAGGCTCGGCAAAGGTGAATTCAAAGCCAACGGACATGAGAGGAATTCAACTCTGTGCGATGCGTTTGAGGCGCTGACAGGGGCGATATACCTGGACGGCGGACATGAAGCCGCCAGAAATTTCCTCGTCCCCCTCGTGGACGATCTCTATCCTTCTCCCGAATCTCTCCTCCAGGCCGCAAATCCGAAGGGTTTCCTCCAGGAACTGACCCAGAGGAAATGGGCGACAAAGCCCGTCTATAAAATCGAAGAGACGACCGGCCCCGACCATCAGAGGATATTTGTCGTTTCCGTCTCAGTCAATGACAAAATAGCGGGCTCGGGAACAGCCACAAGCTGCAAGTCCGCAGAAAGCGCGGCCGCAGAAGCCGCATTGAAGGAACTTGAAAAAGAAAGTCAAAAAACCGAGCTTCCAACATTCAACATCGAACGTCCAACAAACACGGCATAAGAAAGCATTCAGGATAAAATCTCCTCTGAATATCCTCCTGTTATATTTTTTTCGGAGAAAAAAAATATCATGAAACCCGATTTTACGCTACTGTATCCTCCGAAGATTGTTTTCGGACATGACTCGCTGAGGGAGCTGCCTGCCAGTCTCCCGGTGAAATCACGAATACTCCTTGTCACCGGAAAAAGCCTGTTGCAGTCCGGCAAAATCGAAGAAGTCGAGAAACTCCTTTCATCATTCGCAGTCATTCATTTCTGCGGAATACCGCCTGAACCTCCGATTCCGTCGGTTGACGGACTGACGGCGCTTGGCAGAAAAGAAAAAGCAACCGCAGTTGTCGCCATTGGCGGAGGCAGCGTGATTGACGCCGCGAAGGCGGCGGCAATGCTGATTCCGCGCGAAGGCACGTGCGGTGAATATTTCTACGGCGCCAGGAAGATAGTTGACAAGGGCCTGTTTTTCGCAGCCGTTCCGACCACATCGGGAACCGGCGCGGAAATAACTGCAAATTCAGTTCTTACCGATCCGGGGATGAAAATAAAAAAATCAATCCGGAGCCCGTTCATGGTTCCCGACCTTGCGATTGTCGATCCGGTTCTCACACTTGGCGCTTCACCCGGACTCACGGCGGCAAGCGGTCTGGACGCTTTCACGCAGGCTGTCGAATCCTTCACCTCCGCAGATGCGAATTCCGCATCAAGAGCCCTTGCATGCAAAGCCGCCGGAATGATTTTCCACAGCCTCGCCGACGCCTGTGAAAACGGAAACGACATGGTGGCGAGAACGGCAATGGCGAAGGGCAGCCTGTTGTCGGCAATGGCTTTTTCACAGAGCGGTCTCGGCGCAGTACACGGCCTCGCCCATCCCGCAGGCGCCCTTCTCGGAATACCCCACGGCGTGACATGCGCAATACTTCTTTCACCGGTTCTGGAGTGGAATCTTCCGGAATGCCGTGCCGATTATGACGAACTTGCAAAAACCTGCGGCCTCGGGAGCGCGGACGAATTCATCACTGGAATCAGAAACCTCTGTTCAAAACTTGAAATCCCGTCGGATCTCTCCGGCTACGGGCTGAAATCCGAACATTTCCCCGCCATAATAAAAAACTGCCGGAGCAGAAGCATGGAATGCAACCCGAGACCGATGACGGACACCGACATTTTCAAACTCCTTGAATCCCTAGCCTGAAAAACTGGAAATACAGTGATTTCCGGAATAAGGAGCCGTTAAAAAATCATCATTCTCCCGCTTGCACTGACATTCACAATATGCTATCATACAGCTATCACTAAATGATAGCAAAGGGGACTGGCATGTCATTGATTACATTGAGGGGGCTTACAGACGGAGCTGTAAAAAAGGTCCGAAGGCGCGCTATTCTGGAAAAGAAGAGCATGAACCGCTTCATTGTCGACCTGATCGAGAAGGATGTTCTCGGGCACGGTGCGGGTAAGCCCCGGGAGTACAAAGATCTGGATGATTTAATCGGCACGATGAACGAAACAGACATCCGCATCATCGAGAAATCCGTTTCCAAACAACGCAAAACCGATCCGGAGCTGTGGAAATGAAACGAGTTCTGATTGACACCAATGTCTACAGTCGCGGGCTTGCAGGGGAATCATGGCCCGCATCAATATTGCGCCAGGCCGAAGAGCTCCTGATATGCCCGGTTGTTGCCGGGGAGCTTTTTGCCGGATTTCGACAGGGTTCGCGAGAATCGCAGAACCTGTCGGTTTTCCGTAAATTCCTTGCAACTCCACGTGTTACAATTCTCAACATCAGCCTTGAGACCTCCGAGTTTTATTGTACGGTACTGGAACAGCTTCAGCGTAACGGGACGCCAATTCCGACAAATGACATCTGGATTGCCTCCTGCACCATGGAAAACGGCGCCCATCTGGCAACGATGGACAATCATTTTAAATACGTTGAAGGACTTCTCACGGTTTCACCCGAAAGTTGAAATCAGACGAAACTCCGGGTAAATCCCAAGCGCCAAACACTTTTTCATATTGCGCATCCTGAAAAGTATTTTCAATATTTTTAAAAACCTGAATTGACATCATCCTTTTTTCAGTTATAATTGTATTGGTGTTATATATCAATTTCACACTGGTGTAAAAATGTTGAAACAAATTGACAACACAATTCCATTGCCGAAATATTACCAGATCGGCGAAAGCATCAAGGAGAAAATCACTTCCGGAAAGTTCAGTCCGGGAAAAAAAATACCCACCTGCCGGGAATTGTCAAAATATTTCAATACGACGCTGGTGACTGTGTCCAACGCCGTGCGGCGACTGGAAAACGACGGCTATATTCACAGGGTTCAAGGCTCAGGCATGTTTGTTTCAGTCCCCGAATCCGTTGCCAAGCCGAAGGCAATGGACACTGGCATCAAGAAGGTCGGACTGGCAATGCATACCCGTGGAGACCTTTACCAGAATCTTTCAGAAGCCATTAGCCGTGAACTGGAAAAACATGATTTTTACAGCGTTCCCCTGCCCCCCACCCTGCTTAATTATGATGACAATCTCTCGCAGAAGGAAAAATGTCTGAAAAAATGCATCGCCGACGGCTTTGATTCGCTGGTGATATACGGAACCCGGCACCTGCCGTACAAACTGCTGCACGAATACCGTTCTGATTTCCGGCAATTGAACTTTATCGGCCAATGCGAAAGCGGAATAGATTTCCAGGAAGCCAATTTCATTGTCTTTGACGCCGCCAAGGCCGGACGCATGGCCGCCGAATATCTTGTCAAGGCCGGACGCAAAAGATTTCTTTTCATTACTTTTGAAAAGCTTTCCGAGAAGGAACGCAGACGCAACGGCTGTCGTATGGAATGCATTGATGCAGCCGCGCTGGAGGGCATGAGATCGGTTTTCCGGAAAGCAGGCCTCCCGGACTCGTGTCTGAATGTCATCTCATCGTTCAATGAAAATCTGTCTGAAAACAATTTGCCTGAACTGCTGAATAAAGGTTCATTGGGAATCTTCGCCTTTGGCGATAGCCGCGCCGTCCCAGTATATAAGATTGCGGCAAAAATGGGTTTGGATCTCAAAGGGCATCTGAGTATTGTCGGGTTATACAACACTTCATGGACAGAAATCCTTAACCCGACGCTTACGTCAATTTCAATTGAAGAATCGGAAATAGCCAGAATCGTGTCCGACTGCATCGTCAAGCGCAAAACCGGACAGCGGATAACGATCGAACCAAAGCTGATCGTCCGGGAGACATGAATTGAGCTTTCAAACTTGACAGAGACAATTTCAAAATGCCGAAGGTAGGGCGCGTTCTCCGCAACGCGCCGCCTCAAACGGACGGCTCGGAGAGCCGTCCCTACCTTAATTCAGCAGTTTTGAAATTAACTTGATAGTATAACAACAGGAGGATGTCATGAAAAGAGAAAAATCAAAGATCCCAGGATGTAAAATGTTTTCGGCGAGAAAATATTTTACGCTCATTGAGCTTCTCGTTGTAATTGCGATAATCGCAATTCTGGCCGCCATGTTACTTCCGGCTCTCAAGAACGCCAAGGACAAGGCCTGGGAATTGGACTGCCTCGGCAACCTGAAATCCCTGTCCCAGGGAACCTTCATGTATTGCGATGATTTCAACGGATACTTTCCCGATTCCAAACCTTTTTATAATACCTCAACTTCAGCCGCGTGGTATCAATGCTTGGCTGGGGCGCTCAACGGCAGCACCATTATCGGTCCGGTTTACATTCCTCACAAGGGCTTCGGGGTGAAAAGCGGAAATCCATATTTCTGCCAGTCAAACAAAGCGGATTACTCTAGTGGTGGTTCGCAGGCATGGACTAATTACGCTATCAACATCAATCTGGTTGGCCTTAAAATTCCGTCGGTAAAACCGGACAAAGCTCTGCTGATTGATTCCTATAATGGTTTGACAGGAACCTGGTATTCGAACTATGGGTCTCGCTATTCCTCACCTTGGACCAGTACTTGGCCGGTACATGGAAAGAATTCCGTCAATCTTTCTTTCGTTGACGGCTCAGCGAGAGGAGTTTCAGTGTTCCCGCACCATACAACCCAGGGGGTTGACTTGGGAGAACTCAGATATACGTGGTTCTGGCCGGTACAATAAAATTTAAAGGAAAATGTATGATGGCAGGAAAAAACGGAGGAATTATGCGAATTGTGCTGTGCGTTGTGATGATCGGTGTCCTTCTGGGATTTGTCCCGGTACGGGGGGCTGAAATGAATATCATCGCCTTTTATGATGTCAAACCATGCAAGACTCCTCCCGCCATTGACGGAACCCTGGACGATCCCGCATGGGAAACGGCCGGCCGCGCCATGGACTATTATGAATATTTCAAGGTCAGCCCGGGGCCAGGCGCATTACGGACTGAATTCAGGATGCTGTACGATGACAAGGGAATATATCTTGGGATTATCAATTACGACTCGAACATGGACAAGATCTCGGCGAAACATGTCACTAGGGACAACCAGGATCTGTGGCAGGATGACTGCGCGGAAATATACTTTGATCCGACAGGAACGGGGATAGGCTTTCTCAAGTTTGTTGTCAATTCCCTTGGCGTTCAGGCGGACATGAAGCGGGTGGATGCCGCGATCTCGCTCGCCAACTGGAATGGAATAGGATGGCGGGTGGCTGTCGGCAAGCGTCAGGGCGCATGGGTTATTGAAGCGTTTTTCCCGTGGGGTGATTTGGAGAAAAAGGCGGCACCCGGCGATATCTGGCGATTCTGCCATGCGCGCTACGCCTACACCTCCGGAGCGTTCCAGGGAATGACGTGGTCGCCCGGCGGCAGCTACACCAGTCCCGACAAGTTCGGCTACCTGTATTTCGGCAAGGAGGGGAAACTCAATTTGACGGAGGTCTCCGACCTTATGGCAAAAACCGTTACTCCGCCGTGGAGCCTTCTTGACGGTGAGGATATCCTCGTCTGTGAATCCAGCGGCGAACGTAAAAGCCTGCGGGCGGAGACAATGGCGCGGAAAGAGATTGACAGCCTCCATGAAGCATTACGGCGCGCTGACGGCGAGGTTTCAAGACTGAAGGCTGCGGGTGGTTCACTGCCGGGGGAGGAGCTGGAGTCGGTTCGAAAAGAGATTGCCGCCATTCCTGAAAAGATTCCAGATGCAATGGCCGCGATTGTGGTTTTGAGAAAGACTGCGGAGCTCAAACACCGCGCCGACGCCGTATATTGGGAGGCGCGCGTCCGGCAACTGGCGGATTTATGAGCCAATTGCAAAAGCATATTAAGGTAGGGCGCGTTCTCCGTAACGCGCCGCTTAAGAACGGACGGCTGCGGAGAGCCGTCCCTACCTTAAATTCATCAATTTTGAAATTAGCTCCAGGAATGGAATTCAAAAGCATAAAGATAACTAACAACGAGGTGATGTAATGAAATCTGAGATTGTGGCGGTTCTTTTTTTATCGGCAATCCTTTCCCCTCTCGCCTTTATGGCGATGGCCGGGGGCGGCGGCAAGCTTGACGGATCTTATCTCCGGGACGTGACGATGAAGGTTGAGACGCCGCACCTTGAATGGGCGAAGCCGCTCGCAGGCGGTCCCGTCAGGGCATTGCTGCTCTCGCCCAGGAATATTGCGGCGCGGGAACTCGTGGAACTGGCACAGCGGCTCGACCTCGATTTTGAGGCGTTCGTCAGCTTCCGGGCCTGCGCTCCCCTGGCCCAGGACAACATGTATGACGGCGCAGTGGAGGGAACCACCACTGCTGAAAAGGAGGCGGAGCTGCTGCGGAAGCTTGACAGGAAATACGAGGTGATCGTCCTCGGCAACTGCGATCTCAACATGCTGCCTCCGGAAGCGAAGTACCGCATCCTGAGCCAGGTGGCCGACGGTACGGGGCTGGTCATCGTCCATCCGCGTGACATCCCTTATAAAAAATTGTTTGCGCAACCGGCAGACGGTGCAGGCGAAATCCTGTCAATGGCGGAAAAATCTGGTCTGTCGGAGAAGGCCAGTGCGGTTCCCGAGGACAAGCTCCTTCAGTGCTTCCGCTTCGGTAAGGGGCGGATCGCCAGGATTGACTACCGGACATGGCATGGTGCGCACTATGGCGGACTAAGCCTGACGCCCCTCAGCGCCTACAGCGCCACCTGGATGTCCCGCTATGAGAATTGCCTTGTCCTTGTGGCCCGTTCCGCCATGTGGGCGGCAGGCCGCTCTCCAACAATGAAATTCGTCAAGCCTCCATTCGAGCCGGGGAAGGAATACGATGCCGGAGCTCTCTCCCGGACACCCGCCGCATTCGAGCTGCGTGGCGTTCAGGGGGGGAAGGGCAAACTCCTCCTGCGTATCCGCGACGAATGGAACAAGGCCGAGGGTTCATGGGAAATACCGGTCGCCTTTGAGCAGACGGAAGCCTCTGTGAAGTTCACCCCGCCGTTCCTGAAGGCGGGTATCCATTTTCTTGACGCAAGACTTCTCACCGAGAAAGGCGTAGAGGATTTTGGCTACCGAGTCTTCACTGTTGTTTCTCCTGTTGGCAAGCTGGAGCTGATGTCCGGCAGGGATTCGTTTGAAAAAGGGGAGAAAGTCTGCGCCACTCTCCACCTGGAAAAACCTCTTGCAGACGATGCGCGGGTTGCCGTTGCCTTGTCCGACTCCCCCTATGGTCGGATTTGGGCGAGAAAGGAGCTGCCTCTGAAAAGCGGGCAGAACGAACTGTCCATCGGACTTGAAGTCATACCGCTTCCAACGATTGCCGGATACCTGAGTGCGGAAGTTCTGGCGAAAGAGGGAGTGCTGGCAAAAGTCCAGAAGATCCTGTTTTTCCCGGAGCGTTCGCTCGCCCTCTTTCCGACAATTGCCTGGGACAGCGTGACTGAAATCCTTTCCCCTATGTTCGCCGCGCAGATTGTGGAGGCCCTCGGCTGGCGCGCAGGACTTACGCATCCCTCCCCTGAAGCTGGGAACGCCACGGCGGCGGCTATTTTCGACCAGCGCTTCGTGCCGTACATGACCCGTATCGCGCTGAATCCCGACAAGGACAAGCCGGACTGGACGAAGGGAGCATGGTATTTTCCGACGGATGACAGGAAGAAGGACATCGAGGCGCTCAGGGGCGACGAGTCAATCTACAACCCGGCGGCCCGCGAGATCGGGCGCTCGTGCTTTCTCCAGCGTATGAGGAATCTGCCGAAGCTCGGCCCCGCCATCTATTCACTCGGCGATGAGAACGGATTCTCCTACGGCATCGGATACTCTCCATCCGAGGATAAGGAGTTCAGAAGCTTTCTCGAGAAACGATATGTCAAAATCGATGCGTTAAACCGTGAATGGGGAACCTCGTACGCCTCGTTTGACAAGGTTGAGAACCAGACCGAAAAGGAGATGAAGGACACGGGACGCTTTGCCGCCTGGTTCGACCACTGCGCATTTGTCGAGAAGGAATACGCAGACACACATCACCTGCTGTCGAAATGGATAAAAGAAGCGGATCCCCATGCGCTGGTGGGTGCGGAGGGATCTCAGCCGGGCGATCTGGAACGGACAATCGACGGGCTTGAGTTCTGGGGTCCGTACAGTGATCCGGTGATGGACGAGGTGTTGCGCAGCGTCGGCGGCGACCGTATCCGCACTCTATGGTGGGGCGGCTACGTGGGAAGCCACGGCGGACGGAGCATTTATCCAATGCCCCTCTGGCGTCCGCTGCTCGCGGGAACTGTCAACGGCAGCTCATGGTTCGCAACAAGCGTCTCGGCAGAGGGAATGCTGGCGGTGGATTTTTCATACGCCGCATATTTCGAACAATTGAAGCCGAGGCTCATGAAGCTCCAGAACGGACTTGCACAACTCCTCATCACCGCCCCGATGGAAAGGAACGGCATCGCCATCCGCTGGTGTCATATGAGCTCGCGGGCGGCGCTTCTGGACGAACGCTTTGCCAGCCCCGTTGATTCAGCAAGCTGCATTCAGGATTTCTGTTACCGGAACGGGTTCAGCTTCGACTATGTCACGCCTACTGGCATTAAGGCCGGCAAGTTGGACGGGGTGAAGATCCTCTTCCTTTGTGGTGCGTCGGTTATCGATGATGCAGAGGCGGATGTCTTGCGCGGCTTCGTGAAAAAAGGTGGCATCCTCGTTGCCGACCTCAACCCCGGACTGCTTAACGGCTTCGGGCGGCCAACGGTTGAAAAGGGACAGCTTTCCGATTTGTTTCCAGGCGAGGTTTTTGCGAAAAAAAACAAACCGGAACTGAAGGCCGTATCAGCATCGGGGACGCTCCGCGGCAAGGCATTGAGGCTTGATGCCGCAAAGGTGTTCACGTCCACAGAGGCGCCGGTCTTTCAAGTGAAGGAGTTGGGCGGTGGTTCAGCCTGTCTGCTGAACTTCGCCATGAGTTCCGCCAGAGGCACGGCATCGGCGGAGACGCCGTTCGATGTCTTCTTCAGGGATCTTCTCGCCGCAGCGGGTGTCAAGTCCCGAGTGGCTGTGGAGGGATTGAACGCCGGCCGCGTCATGGTGCGATTGCGCAATGCGCCGGGCGGTGTTGTCTTAGGTCTGCTAACCGATCCCAAGGATGTCGGCAGGCAATTCACTGTAAAATTGCCCAAAGAGTCTTTCATCTACCGGGCGGATGGCGGATTTCTCTCCAAGGGTGGCGCAATCTCTGACACGCTGGACGAACCGTTCAAAGTTTATTTCCTCGCCGACAAGAAGATGACCGCTCCGAAACTCGCGCTGAGCGCGTCGAAGACCGAGCTGGGAGGAGCGGTGACGTTTGACCTCTCAACTTTGACAACTGGAGGAGTATACCGGATCGAAGTCATGCGTCCGGACGGGAAGCCGTACAGGCTGGCGATGAAAGTTCTGGTTGCAGACGGAAAGCAGAAGACGGAGCCGGTGCGTTTCGCCTTCAATGACCAGGCCGGAAAATATATTGTAAAGTTGACGGACATCCGTACAGGTTTGTTCGCAACAAGCGAGATTGCTGTCAAATAACATGAAAACCAACTGCATTCTATTGATGTTCTGGCTTGCCGTATCCGCAGCGGCGGGAGATGTCTCCATCACCAGGTCCGATACCGAGGAGAAGTCGAGGGGGGAAGGGTTTTGGAGGAGCCGCACCGCAGTTTCTATTGGCGCCGCCAACATCAACTACGAGGGACTCCACAGGAAGGATTCGTCCGAGCTCATCCAGGAGAAATATTGCGACCGCCGGTTTGGTTTACTCTGGCCGAAGGAGAAAGGATGGAATTGGAGTTCGGAATCATTTCTCAAGGTTGCAGTCAACAGTAACGGAAAGAACTTTGACGGGACGGGGCGCTACATTCTCAGGGAATGCCAGACACTCGCGGAAGGGAAGCGGGCAATGGCGGAATTCATCTGGCCGCTTGCCGACGCTTCTTCCGCAGAAGAAAAGGATGCTCCAGGTCTGAGATTGCGTGTTCTGCATGATTCCGCATGGAAGGAGTGGCTCTTCGTCAGGATAAGCGTAAATGGAGGCGATGCCTTGCTCAAGGAACTGCAGCTTGGCTGCTATCCGTCATGCAGCTCGGGGCCGCCGGAGCGCGAGCGCTGGATTCTTTTTCCCGGAGGACACAAAAACATGGGCAGTGGAAAGGTCACGTTGCCTTCTGAAACTGCGGGTCTCGCCTATCACAACAAGTATCAGCAGACACGGGACGGCTGTTTCCTTGTCTATCAGCCCAATGAAGTGGAGGAAGTCAAAGTTGCGGGAACTTATGGTGTGGGTACGGCCATAGTGATGAAGCCGGGCATAAGGACAACGGTTCTCGCGCTCGGGTATTTCCTCGACACTCCGTGGGAGGATGCCGGACGCATGTTCTTGAGTGAAACACTCTCGCAGGTGTCCGCCCAGATTGACAGAATTGACTGGAGTCCTGTTCTTCCGCTGACCGAGTTTGACTCCCTCATCGCCCGCACCGGAAGATTACTTGAGAGTCCAGCTCCGTGGCCGGAGGCGGTCATTCCGGTTACTCCGCCGGTCACCGCAGCCCGCTCAGCCGCTGCGAAGAGCTTTGCAGATGTAAAAACGGCGTATGAGCAGGCCAGGACGACGAAATCGCTTGATGGAATGCTTGCGGCTGTGCGGGATGCCGCCGCCCTGAGGGAAAAAAACGCCGAGGATGCTTTGAAGCTTATTGAATAAACAGGTAAATTGAAAAGCAGTCAGAATCAAGGAGACAAGTATTTTGAAAACCACGCACATACCTGAAACACTGATTGGAAAGCCGGACGGTTATCCGGCGGAAATCACAGCCCGGGAAATTGATAAGAGGTTCAGGAGGATTCTCGGTGAG
>Ga0172379_10004787_pt1 | contig 19573 bp, 20 predicted proteins | sample GrowelOW334metaG_FD_119756 | JGI IMG/M metagenome (GOLD analysis project Ga0172379, IMG submission 119756) | Groundwater microbial communities from an aquifer near a municipal landfill in Southern Ontario, Canada - Groundwater well OW334 metaG | ecosystem: Environmental > Aquatic > Deep...
CCATATTGCGCGACTACATTGATCTACAACAAGATGATGAAGGAATTATTGCAGGACCGCGATGGCGACGGTCCAGTGTTGCGCGTGCACGAGATGCCTCGCCTGGAAAAGAATGGAGAGCCGGTGAGCGCTTCCAGGGTCAGGGCGCTTATACGCGGTGGCGATCTGGATGCGACAAAGGAACTAGTGCCTCGAACGACATGGGAATGGCTCAATTCGCGGGAGGCGGGGCCAATTCTCGAGAAGATAAGGTCCAGCGATTCCCGTCATTGATGGGGTCGCGAAAACAATGCAAATAGAGGAGGATCGTCCAATGGAAATAAAAAAATCGGCCATGGCAGGCTCCCTTGAGTCGAGCGATGTGCTCGTCACGGTCGCCCCAGGCCCGGGCCAGGGAGTGGAATTCAAAGTCGAGAGCATCGTGATAAAGCAATTCGGCAAGAGGATCCGCAGCGTTGCGGAAGAAGTGGTCGCCGCGGCGGGAGTACGGAACGCCACCGTACATGTGCAGGATAGGGGCGCCCTGGAATGCACGCTCCGGGCGAGGCTGGAGACAGCGATCGCTCGCGCCGCCGAGAGCGCATGAGTAGTTCAGCCCTCGAGGCAAGAGAGGAGCGTTGGGCGAAAAAGATCGCCCTCGCGCGCGATTTGGCCGCCGATTTCCCTGGCAAGCCATCATCCCTGGCCGTGCTTACCTTGCGCATGCCGGCTTTTCTCCGCACTTCGGGACGGTTTTCCTCGAGCGCTCTCTCAATGCATGCTTCCTTCGCCGCCTTGCTCCGCGAAAAAGGAATAGGGATTCCGCGAGAAGAATTCCGTACGGGAGGCGATGGGCCGGAATCGTACTTTTCGGTTTCGCTCGATCCCCTGGAACTCAAGCGTTTGGCGATTGAATGGGAATCCACGCATCCCTTGGGCGATCTGGCGGATCTGGATGTCATGGATGCGAGCTCGAAACCTATAACGCGGGCTGATCTGGGCTTCTCCCCCCGAAAATGCCTGATCTGCGAAAACGAGGCCGCTGTTTGCTCCGCTGGTCAGCGCCATGAAACGGCTATTGTCGAGGCCCGCGTCAATGAGATACTGCTCGCATCCAAAAAAAACTCGGCAAGCCTCGCTTCGTCGATAGGCCGCCTCGCGCTCACCGCGACGCTCTACGAGGCGGCGGCGGCCCCAAAGCCGGGGCTCGTCGACCCTCATTCGCGAGGCGCCCACCGGGACATGGACTATTTGACCTTCCTCGCGAGCGCCGCCGCCCTTGGCCCCTGGTTTTCCGAATTCGCCGCGCTCGGCAGTCTGCATAGAGGAGAGCCGATCGATCTGCTGCCCGCCTTGCGGGAGGCAGGGAAAGCCGCCGAGCGCGACATGTTCGCGGCGACGGGCGGCGTCAACACCCACAAGGGGCTCATCTTCTCGATGGGGCTGCTTTGCGCCGCGGCCGGCCGCCTTCAGGCGGCCGGCCGCTTCCCCGACTCCGCTACTTGCGTCTCCGAGGCGGCTGCCATCGTCCGCGGCATCTCGGAACGCGACTTTGCCTCGGTCGGTTTGCGCATGGCTGCTGTAGCCGCCCCGTCCGCTCAAGGAGTCGCTGCGGCGTCAGGCACAGCCCCGTCCGCTCAAGGAGCCGCGGCGGCTGGCCCTACCGTCGGCGAGCGGCTCTACCTCGCCTATGGCGTCCGCGGCATCCGCGGCGAAGCCGAGGACGGCTTCCCCTCCGTCATCGATCACGCCCTCCCTCGCCTGCGCGCGGATCTTGCGGCCGGTCTCTCCATGAACGACGCCATGATTGACTCTCTTTTCGTTCTTTTCACGATCGTCGACGATACGAATGTACTCGGGCGAGCGGGGCGGGAAGGGCTCAGCTTCCTGCGCGAGGGAGCGGCAAACTCCCTCAGGCTGGGCGGCATGACAAACCCCGATGGCCGAGCCGCGATTCGAGCCATGGATAGCCTCCTCATCGAGCGAAACATCAGCCCCGGCGGATGCGCCGACCTTCTCGCGCTCACCGTCTTTCTTGAGCTGCTCGCGACCGCGGGCAGCCAACTCAATTCAGGAGGCAAACCATGACGAAGTACCGAAAGCTCATCGCCCCCATCGACGGCCACAAGATTGAGATTGGCCTCGATGGTTCGCTCAAGGTGCCAGGCGACCCCATCATTCCCTATATCGAAGGCGATGGAGTTGGCGTCGATATCACGCCGGTGATGCGCAAGGTTGTGGATGCCGCGGTCGCGAAAGCCTATGGCGGCAAGCGCCGCATCCAATGGCTCGAAATCTTCGCGGGGGAAAAGGCTTTGCCGATCTACGGGCCGGACGAATGGCTGCCCGAAGACACGCTCGCCGCCATCAGCGATTATAAGGTCGCCATAAAAGGCCCTCTCTCCACGCCGATCAGCGGGGGCATGCGCTCGATCAATGTCGCTCTCCGCATGAAGCTCGATCTCTACACCTGCATCCGACCCGTTCATTATTTTCCCGGCGTGCCCTCCCCGATGAAGCACCCTGAACGCCTCGATGTCGTCATTTTCCGCGAAAATACCGAAGACCTTTACGCCGGCATCGAATGGAGAGCCGGAACGCCCGGCGCCCGCGCCGTCATTGAGCTCGTCAACGCCACGCCCCATGAAGGCAAGCACATCGCCGATGTGGAAGGAACCGCCATCGGCATCAAGCCGATCAGCATCGGCTGCTCCAAGCGTCTCATCCGCCGCGCGATCAAGTACGCCATCGCCCGCGGCCTGCCTTCGGTAACCCTGGTCCACAAGGGCAATATCCAAAAGTTCACCGAAGGGGGGTTCAAGGATTGGGGCTACGAACTGGCCAGGGAAGAATTCGCCGAAACGACTATTGCGGGTTGGGATCCCGTGCCCGGCAAGGTCGTGATCAAGGACGTAATCACCGACTCGATGTTCCAGCAGCTGCTTCTGCGGCCTGACGAGTACTCGGTGATCGCCACGACCAACCTGAACGGCGACTACCTCTCCGATGCCTGCGCCGCCCAGGTCGGCGGCCTCGGCATGGCGCCAGGCGCCAATATCGGCGATGAAGCCGCCATTTTCGAGGCGACTCATGGCACGGCGCCCAAATACGCGGGCCAGGATAAGGTGAACCCCGGCTCCCTCATCCTGAGCGCGGCTCTCATGCTCGAGCATCTTGGCTGGATGGAAGCCGCCGACCTCATCGCGGAGGGCATGACCGGCGCCATCGCCAAGGGCTTTGTCACCTACGACCTCGCGCGCCAGATGGAAGGTTCAACCCTTGTATCCTGCTCGCGATTCGGGGAGGCCATCGTCGAGAACATGGGCTAGGCGGGGTTTCCCAGCGTACTGCCCGGGCTTCCGCTCAGCGCATTGGTTTGAGCATTTCCTCGGCGGATTTCAACGCCGCTTCGGCCGCGGGACGCCAGGCATTGCCCGGGTCGCGCTCGATGAATATCCTCAGGTCCGCGATGCATTTTTCATAGTTTTTGGCATAGTAATTCGCCATCCCACGCAGGCAATAGGCGCTTGGGTCGTCATGCCTCAACGCCATATAGATTTCAATGGCTTTGAGCGCTTGCCTCGGTTCCACTTGCTGCCTTATCTGCGCCTCGAGGTACCTGGTTTCAGGATTGTCCGGCATTGCCCGCGCCGCCGCGTCAATATCCCAGGACGCCTGGTAGAAATATGGATAATAACTTGCGTGGGTCTTGGGGTAGGTTTCGGCGGAGCCATAATTCGCCAAGGCAGAATAGTAATCGAAGGCCGGCGACTTGAAAAGCTTCTTGCCGCCATCAAGCGCCGCGATCGCGTAGCCGAGGGCTCTTCGGGTATCTTCCGAACCGCTTTTCGCCACCTGGAGAAAGGTGATGTAGTAGTTTGCCTGACCGATCGCAAGGTAGGCAAGGGCCTGGTCGCGTGGCGATTCAAGGGGCGCTCCCCCCATCTTGCCCTGCAGATCCATGAAGGAATAATAAAGCGCGCAGAGGATAAGGCCGTCCATGCTCGAGCATCGGTCCTTCTCGCCAATCGTCTGGGCGTGATCAAGCAGCCTGTTCCGCGCCGCTTGCCAGTCTCCCCCTTCCCAGGACTCGATGGCGAAGCTCAGAATTTCGGCGGAGTCTTCATAATCCAGCATTCCCGATTCCAGCGTGGCAATGTTCCTGAGTACCGGAAGAGGGTCATAGGGCTTACGGGCGAATGATAAGACGATATAGGCAGGCAGTTGGTCAGCGACTGATTGGGCTTGGGCGCGGGCTCCCATAAAGAAAACACCGATCGCCAGCATGACGATAACGCCGAATCTTTTCATGGTGAGCCTCCACTACGTTTTCAATAATTTGCGCCGCTGTTTCGGACAGCCAATGACGATTATTTTCTCAGGACTTTGCCACGAAGTAAAGCTGAAAGCGCTAAAAACCGGCAGCCTCGCTGCTCGACCCCGCGACAAACCGATTCCCGTCCGTCCTCCTTGCTCCCTCTCCTCTCTCCGGGCATACTCAGAGCCATGACAGAACGATCCCCCTACCTTCACAAAGCCCAGTATTACGAAACCGACCAAATGGGCGTAGTCCATCATTCAAACTACATTCGCTGGTTCGAGGAAGCCCGCACCGACCTCCTCGAGCGCGCTGGCCTCGGCTACGACGAGATGGAGAAACGCGGCATCATGGTACCCGTCCTCGCCGTCTTTTGCGAATATAAGACGAGCGTCCGCTACGGGGAGAGTGTGGCGATAATTCCTAAGGTGGAAGTTTATACGGGTCTGCGTTTGACGCTCTCCTATCGCGTCATTGACGCCGAAACCGGCGTGCTGCGCGCGACGGGCGAGACGCGCCACGCCTTTCTGGATGCTGGCTTTAAGCCGGCGCCACTAAAGCGAAACCATCCCGACGTGGATGAGCTGATGAAAACCCTGCTGGGGCAAGAAGGGAACGATAAGGCTACCTAAAGAACATTGCGGTAATCGGCCTTTGAACCATGGGAGCCGCTTTAGCGCGACTCCGCTCATGCCCTGTTGAGTCTCCTGCGCAGCTTCGCCGCGAGCGCGTCGGCTTCCTTGGAGTATTCGCTATTGTCGAACAGCATCTCCTCGGTCATGAGCACCGCCCCGCGGATCGATGAGCATATCTTGTACATCACGTCATTCTTCTCGTCCAGGAAGAGGAGTTCCTCGGGTATTTTTCCGAGATTCCCCTCCCAGAAGCGATCGTCGTTGGGGATGGCGAATTTAGCGATAAGCCGCCGATTGAAATCCAGCTCATTCTTGTCGTCGTAGTTGTCCGTGAGGTCGGCCGTCCCAACGAGGAAACCCTCCTGGAAATAGGGGCGCAGAGCGAGGGCGGGGCAGGCGCTCAGGAGGCGTATGTTGATGATCTCCTGCTCGGAATTGATGGAAATCCCGTTGGGCATATAGGGAAGGCCGAGCACGTATACGAAAGCCTCCTTCGCGTCCTTGTCGGCTTGGGCGAAGGAACAGGCCACCCTCAGGGATTGGGTGAGGTCCAGAAGCGGGGTTTCATAGACTTCATAGTGCTGGATGAGGGACCACTGGATGTATTGCTTCCTGCGGATCTCATCGGCGGCACGGCGGTCGTGGTGTTTCGTTTCCTCGACGAGGAGGGCGGAAATTTCCTTCAGCACGGCGAAATCGTACTCCAGCTTGGCTTTGGATATGACATTTTTGCGGTAGAGCGATGGATAGAGCGTGGAAGCTCCCGCCTTGTTTCGATGATCCCGCGTCTGGCCCCGGAAAAAGAGAAGATTGTCCCTGTTCAGGTACGAAAGCTCGGCGACAATCTTCACCAATTCGTTATAGCTCGGAACGGGAAAGGCATCCGGCCGCGCCACCGAGTCCCCGAAATGCCGCTTGAGCGCTTTTGTCAGCTGAGGCGTCGCTTCTCTCATTGTTCATGCTCCCCGCGAAAGCTCAGGCATCAGGGCAAGTCAACGAAAATTTCAGGGCCCTTGACTTCGACCGCGTAACTTTTGGCGTCCTTCACCCTCATTTTCAGGAACAAAATCTTGGCTTCAACCAGGTTTTTCCCGGTGGCGACATCGAACATCGCTCCGTGATTTGGGCACTTGATCGTCGTTCCCTCCAACGTGCCGCCCGAGAGCGAGCCGCCCATGTGGGGACATCGGTCGGCCAACGCGTAAACCTTGCCGCCCGCGTTCGCGAGCATGATATCCACCCCTTCGCCCTTCACTTTAAGCGTGTGCCCCGCCGGAATGTCGGCGATCTTCGCGACCGAAACCAAACTCATGTCAGCCTCCTGTCTCCAAGGATTTCAGCGATGAACGATTCGATATCCGCCTCATCCCGGGCGATGCGCAGGTTTTTACCCTCGACCTGGAGTTGCCCGACGCACGCCGATATCGCCACGATCTGTTTCCTGTTCCAGGCGAGAAGATCGGTCAGGCTCTTGAGATTCTCGATTTTATTCTCGCGGTCCTTTCCAAGCTTCCTCCGGATGAATCTCATGATGATCCTCTTCCGCAGCTCGCGCAACCCTCGATCCAGATAAAGGATCAGATCGGCCTCCTCGATTCCGCGCCGCGGCCATTCCACGTACGCTCCTTCGATGATCCACGATTCGCGCGCGAGCACCGAATCGAGGAGGGCATCCCTTTCAGGGGCCGGTCTTTTCACGCCGTAGTTCTTTCCGTTGTTCACCCAGAACAGGTCGTCCAAGTTTGTGATCTCGATCCCTAGCCTGAGTCCGATGCGTTTCGCCAGGGTGGTTTTGCCCGATCCAGCAGCGCCGATTATAAAGAGTTTCACGTTCGCTCCCGATCCCCTCGCTTGGCGGGCCCCATTGAGAGAAGGTCCCCCGCGACTTCGAGGCCAGCCAGGGGGGATTCGGTCTCGAAAATCTCGGCGCCTCGGCGGGAATAGCGGATCGAGAGCTTTCCGTCCACCGCTTCGGCGATACGTCGGGAGAGAAGTCCGGAAACGGGAGCTCGGAGGATTCCCCCGCGGGACCTGGTCACGCTGATCTCCAGCGATTCGTTGGCGACGTTGCCGCCACGGGAGATCGCGCAGTCGACCCGCTCATCGGTCACCGACAAGGTCTCGATGCGCGACCCATTGTAGGTGGTGAACAGATGCTTGTCGCCCTCGTGAGAAAAGACGCAGAGAAAGCCCCTGAAAGCCGATCCCAGCCACGGGATTTTCGCCACCGACAGCATCACGGAATCACCCCGGGAGGGGAAATCATTCGATTGCGTCCAGATCCAGGATTCAGGCATTGAACGGCCCCAGTCTTTTTCGATATAGCCTCGTCCATCCACGATCGATACCGGGCGCCCATCCACCTCGAGGCTCCCGTCCACCCGATGGTCGAGACTCACGAGGCCATGGTTGCACTCCATCCCCGGCATGAAGGTGAATGGCCCCATCACGCCCGGGCTCCAGAAGGGGAACTTCATGATGGAGAAAGGTCCATAGGTGAAGGCTCCCTTTATGGTCGATTTCCCGTCGGCGAGGTTGAACTCGATGCCTTTGTCGGTGAACCGATTTCCTCCCACCTCTATGTCGAGTCCCGATTCCGCGGCATGGAACGCCTCGACCGGGTATTCGAACCACCAGGACTTCCCCGTCTTGCCCTCGATGACCTGGACGAACGCGTATCCCGAGCCCTTCGCCTCGCCTAAGGCGATGCCGGGGATGAAGGACCAAACGCCTTCATCGGTTCCGCCCGAATGCTTGAAATACCAGCCTTCGAAATAATCGCGTTTTTTGCCTCCTCCCTGGAATGAAGCGGGTGACCAAAGATTCCTCATCGGCGATGCTCCTTTGACTCCAAAAAAGGGAGAAGAATAGGCTCGATTCTAGGTGTATCAAAGATAGCGATTCGTCTCCTTTGGTTCAATGGCGAGCCAGGCGCGTCTCCCCCGGGCTTTGACAAAAAAGCATAATATGTTAGAGTGTGTCGGAAATGCTACTTTGGAAGGGCGATTTCCCGACTTGAAGCGCAAGCCGGAAAGAGGAGTAATCCCATGAGAGTCAATGAAATGAAGAGTCTCGTCATCGGAGATTTGGTGGCGAGAATACCAATAGTGCAGGGCGGAATGGGCGTGGGAATCTCGCTTTCGGGACTCGCCGCAGCGACCGCCAACGCGGGTGGAATAGGGGTGATAGCGGCGGCGGGAATCGGCCTGCTCGAGCCCGATGGATTCACCGATTTCCTGGGAGCGAATATTCGCGCCCTTCAACGGGAGATCAGGAACGCCCGCGCCCATACCAAGGGGATCCTCGGCGTCAACATCATGGTCGCGCTTACCAATTTCGCCGACATGGTGAGAACGTCCATTGAGGAAAAGATCGACATCATCTTCTCTGGCGCGGGCTTGCCGGTGAACCTGCCCGAATATCTGAAAGGCAGCACGACGACAAAGCTCGTACCCATCGTTTCCTCAGGGCGCGCGGCGACGCTTCTGGCCAAGCGCTGGCTGGACAAATACAGCTATCTTCCCGATGCTTTCGTCGTGGAAGGCCCGATGGCCGGAGGGCATCTCGGCTTCAAGGCCGAACAGCTCGATGATCCCGCCTACGCCTTGGAGAAAATCGTTCCCGAAGTGATAGAGGCTGTGCGCCCCTTCGAGGAAAAAACCGGAAAGAAAATCCCCGTCATCGCGGGAGGCGGCATCTATACGGGCGCCGATATCCGCCGCTTCATCGAGATGGGCGCGGCGGGCGTCCAGATGGCGACTCGCTTTGTCGCCACCGAGGAATGCGACGCTTCGCCCAAATTCAAGGAAACGTATATGGTCGCCTCCAAGCCTGGGGATCTGGAGATAATCAAGAGCCCGGTCGGAATGCCGGGAAGGGCGATCAGGAACAAGTTTCTCGACGACGTCGAGCTAGGGGTGAAAAAGCCTTTCGCTTGCCCCTATCATTGCATCGTAACCTGCGACATCGAGAAGGCTCCCTATTGCATTTCCCTCGCCCTGCTGAACGCCCAGAAGGGCCGGCTGGACAAAGGCTTCGCCTTCGCGGGCGCCAACGCCTGGCGGACGGAAAAAATCGTCAAGGTCCAGGAGCTCGTCGACGAACTCGTGGACGAATACGAAGCTGCGGGAAAATAGTCTTAGGCAACCGATTCACGGAAGCAGATCTTTGGATAATCGCAGGTTCGTGAAAATCGCGTCACGCTGCAGCGGTGGAATAGCGGCCGCCGTGGCGAATTCCGGCCATCGGGCGACAACTTCATGCACTTCCCTGGTAATGCTTTCCGCCTTTCCTCGTTTCAGCCCCGCGGTCGTGGCCACTGATTTGATATCGCTCCACGCGAAGCCTTCGCGGCGTCCGTTCGCTGTCATTTGGTGCATGCCTGTCCATAGGCTCGATGGCCGGTAGCTGTAGGTCAGGTCATAGGCGGGAGAGAGCGTCCATTGTCCTTGCCTATCCATCAGGAACGCGATGTTCTTGACATGATCATCCTGGTTGCGAGCCATGATATTGAACACCATCCTGCGAAATTGCTGTTCGGTGGCATCCATGCCGGCGCCCAGCGACCGGATCGCGCTGAAGGCTTGTTCGTAGCTGTGGGCGCCGGCGGTGTTGTAGTCGAAGTGGGCGAGGGCGCCCAATGATTGCATATGCGATTTCTGCCCATCGGCGCTTCTGTCGAAGCGTTTGGTCATGAAATGCCGCCGGCCATTTTCCTCGAGCAGCCTGCATTCGGTCATGGTGATCCCCGCCGCAATAGCCATGAGATGATACGCATACTCTATGGCTCCAAATCCCTTTGGGGCATCCAGATCCTTGTCCCGATTGGATTCCACTCCGTCGAATTTTATAAGCCAGTATCCGAAGCCTGGAGGAGCCAGGACTTGGCCTGACCGCACTTCGTTCGTCCCGGGGTTCCAGGCGATTACCGCCTTGGCCCGGGCGCCTCCCGCCGAAGTTCCTACCCGCAGTATCTGGCTCAAGGCTGCCTTGTCGCTTTGATCATTGGCAAGCACGACCCGGAGATTCGTCCTCTCGGTAAGGACTTGCGAGGCGAGGCTTACCAGTTGCTCCACATCGAGCAATTGGGAATGCTTTATCTCGGGACCAGTGGAGGGGAGAAATTCCATGGCTCCCATTCCCCGCTTTCCCGTGTAGCATAAGCGCTCCACCGCGTTGAAAGACTCGGCGCTTCTGCCTTGCCGGCTGAGCCAGCTGTCAATCAGCGCATTGCCGAACCGATCGGGTAGGGAATCCGCCAGCAATCCAGGCAGTCCGTGGAAGGTTTCATGCGGCAAGGAAGGAAAGCTGTACACGCGGGAGGAGAGAGGCATGACGAGTGGCGATAGCTCGATCCCGCTGGCCAAGAAATCATCGCTATATTGGAATTGAGCTGTTGTTTCGCCATCCGGAAGCGAGACCGCGCCGATGCGCGTGCCCCAAAGCCGGACTTCCGCGACAGTGGTCATCGCTCATCCCCCCAGGTCCAAGTACCTTTTTGCTTACGCTCGGCGCGGGAAGGGGACGCCCGCTGACGGATCTTTCCACCTTCTTCGAGCAGCTGCATGGGCTGAAGCTCTTCTTGCGGCATGAGCAGATTGAGGTTTCCGAGGAGGCCTAAAGCCCTCAATGCTCTGATCAGGCTTATCAGCTGCACGGATTCCCCCGCCTCGATGCGTTCCACCGTGCGCTTTCCTATCGCGGCGCGCTCGGCAAGGTCGGCTTGGGTGAGGGATGAGGCGATCCGGATTCCCGATAATCTTTTCCCCAGCTCGGCTAAAGCGGCGGAATCCGATAAATCGTTATTCAATTTCATTGCAAGCTCCGAAAATATCTATTCGCATTATACTGCGAGTTATGGCGAAATTCAATGATAATTCGTCATTATTTGCGAATAGATTGTCAGGGCTGCGATAAGACTTGTGCTTACAATTCCATGTGCATCGCGGCGTCGCGCCGCGCTTCCGCGTAACTCATAATTCCATGTGCATCGCGGCGCGCACTTCCGTGAGAGTGGCGATGGCCGCGGCGCGGGCGCTTTCGATGCCCTGGAGCAGGACCGATCGTATGTAAGCGGGGTCGGCCTCAAGCCTCGTCCTCTCCGCGCGCAGGGGGCGCAGGTATTCGTTGAGCGATTCCGTCAGGATCCGCTTGAGGGCGCCCGATCCCTGATCCCCGATCCGGGCGGCTATGTCCGCGGGCGCCTCGCCCGTGCAGAGGGAGGCGATGAGGAGCAGGTTGGAAACCTCGGGGCGTTTTTCCGGATCGTAGCTGATGTGGCGTTCAGCGTCTGTCTTCGCCTTCTTGATCAGGGATGCCGTTTCTTCCGCCGAGGCGCAGAGCATGATCGCGTTGCCCCTGCTCTTGCTCATCTTTTGGCCGCCGTCGAGGCCCAGGATGGTGGGCGCGGCGGAGAGAAGCGCCTGGGGTTCCGGAAAGACGGGCTTGCCGGCGGCGAAGCGCTCGTTGAATCGGCGCGCTATCACCCGCGTCAGTTCCAGGTGGGGGAGCTGGTCCTTGCCGACGGGAACGGTATTCCCCTTGCAAAAGAGAATGTCAGCGGCCTGGTGCACGGGATAGGTGTACATGCCCGCGGTGATGTTCTTCATGCCTGAGGCGGCGATTTCTTCCTTGACGGTGGGGTTGCGATTGAGCTCCGCGTTCGTCACGAGGGTGAGGAAAGGCAGGAGAAGCTGGTTCAGCTCGGGCACATGGCTGTGCGGGAAAATATGCGTATTGGCGTCGGGCCATATCCCCGCGGCCAGATAGTCGATGGTGAGCTCGCGGGTATTCTCGGCAATGGCTTCAAAAGTTTCACGATCGGTCAGCACCTGATAGTCCGCGATGACGATATAGGTCGTTACCCCGAGTTTCGAGAGACGTACCCGGTTCTGGAGCGAGCCGAAAAGATGCCCGATATGGAGGCGGCCTGTGGGCCGGTCGCCGGTGAGTACCCGGTATCGCTCCGGGTGAACCTGAATGTCGGCTTCGATCGCCTTGCTTTTCTCGACGGCAGCCTCGAAGGATCCATACTCCATCTGGTCGGACATTGTGTACTCCTCGCCGGCTAGAGTAGAACGCTTTACCGCCCTTTTTCAAGACGCCGGGCCGATCGATGCGGGGCTTGCGCGGGCGGATTTGAATCAGCTCCGGCGAAGGATTAACCGACTTCCCCCGAAATCGCTCAAAAAATCGTGAATTGAGGCTTGACGCCGGGCGCGACCAGTCCTACCATTTTGTGTATTGGTACGGCTATGAACAAATGTTCAAAAGCCAGTGGTCCAAAGGAGAAAAGGAGGGAGCGAGATGGGTAGCTATTTCGACAAAGAGGTTTCCCGACGGGACTTTCTGAAGCGAGCCGCGATGCTGGGCGCGGCGGGAGTGGTGGGCTCTTCGCTGGCCTTCCCCCTGGCGAAAGGCTTCGCCCAGGAAGTCACCAATACGGCGGCAATGCGATTCCAGCCATCCTGGATACCCGATGTCCAGAACGGCGGCGTCTACGCGGCCATCTATGAGGGCTATTACGCTAAAGAAAAGCTTTCCGTGAGCATACTGCCCGGCGGCCCCGGCATCCTGGGCGGCGCTGTCGTGGATTCCGGCGGCGCCGAGGTTGGCGAAATGGCTTCCTCCGTCGATATCGTGAAAGCGGTCAGCCAGGGCATGAAGCTCAAGACCTTCGCCACCGTGTTCCAGAGAAGCCCCGCCGGTCTCGCCTATATCAAGAGCTATCCCGATGGCCGGAAGGGCGAAGATTTCTCCGCCGGACTCCCCGCCCTCAAGGGCAAGCGCATCGGCATCACGGGCGGCAGCAACCTGCCCTGGAGAGTCATGTGCGCCAAGGCCGGCATGGACCCCGACAAAGATTTCCAGATCGTGAGCACGGGATTCGATCTTTCCCCTCTTCTCGATGGAACGGTAAAGGCGATCTGGTGCTTCCTCACCAACCAGCCCGGCATGGTCCGGGGCATGGGATACGATCTCGGCGTCATCGATTCCTACGAGTGGGGCTACAAGGTTCCGGGCAACTTCCTCATCGCGAAGCCGGCCTTCCTCAATGATCGCCTGGACCTCGCCACGCGATTCCTGCGCGCCACGAAAAAGGGTTGGGAATTCACCAACACCGAAAAAGGCGGCGCCTCGGTCTGCGAGAAGATCACGAAGGTGCTGGCTCCCAACTATGGAACCAAGCTCGCCCAGCAGATCGCCCAGTGCAAGGATCAAATTCCCTTCATGGAATCCGAGCTGACCAAGAAAAAAGGCCTGCTTGCCATCAACCTGCAGGACTGGGAAAACGCGATCAAGATCATGGCGGACATCGGCGAACTCGAGAAGATCCCCAAGGTCGAGGATTTCGTGACGACGGCGGCCTTCGACCGCATCTGATTTTCCCTGGGCGCCTTGCCCGTCATTTCGATTTCTCACGGAGGGCCGCATGAGCAGCGTCATATTGAGAGATGTGTCGAAATCCTTCGTCATCAATGGCGAAAGGTTCCAAGCCTTGAAAGGCGTCAGCTTCGAGGTGGGCGATCACGAGATCGTCTCCCTCATCGGCCCCTCGGGCTGCGGAAAATCGACGCTGCTCAGGCTGATCGGCGGCCTTCTGCCTCGGGATTCCGGGGAGATATCGGTATGCGGGCTCACGCCGGGCGAGGCGCGCAAACAGCAGAAATATTCCTTCGTCTTCCAGGACGCCGTCCTTTTCCCCTGGCGCTCCGTGATACGCAATGTCCAGCTCCCGCTGGAAATAAACAAAACAGCCAACGATCGCAAGGCGACCTCGCGTAGGGAAGCGCGGCGCAGGGCGGCGGAGATGCTGTCCCTCGTGGGCCTCCAGGGCTTCGAGGAAGCTTCGCCGAACCAGTTGTCGGGCGGCATGAGGCACCGGGTAGCCCTTGCCCGGGCCTTGATCATGAGCCCTCCCCTCATTTTTATGGATGAGCCCTTCGCCGCCCTGGACGAGATAACCAGGGACAGGATGAACATCGAAACCCTGAGGATCTGGAGCGAGACAAAGGCGAGCATCCTCTTCGTGACGCACTCCATCGAGGAAGCGGTCTTCTTGTCTGACCGCGTCCTCGTCTTTTCGACGCACCCGGGCGAACTCCTCGCCGATATCCGCATCGAGCTGCCCAGGCCGCGGGTCCTGGAACTGAAGCAGGACGCGGCCTGCTTCAAGTATACCAATGAGATACGGCAGATTCTGGCCCAATCGCTGCGGCATCTCATCGAGGGGGAGGACGCGGCCGAATCGACGACTGCCAACGCGAGCGCCTGCTCGGGGGGTACTCCATGACGGCTTCTCTTTCCCGGGCCGGGGCGCCGAAAGCCCGCCTCACGCCCGCGAAAATCCTCTCGACGGCCTTGCCATGGATCGTCATAGGGGGACTGCTCTGGATGTGGGAATTCCTTATCGGCGATTCCCTCGCCTTTGTCCTTCCCCGACCCAGCCTCATCGTGAGGCAGATCTTCCTGGTCTTCCCCCTCCTGGCGAGAAATATGGGGTCGACCATTTCGAACGCGGTGTTCGGCTTCGCGGCGGGCAGCGCTTTCGGCCTCGCCTGCGCCGTGGCCTTCGTGTACAACGCGACCTTCGCCAAAACCGTTTACCCGCATACCTTGATTTTGCGGAGCCTGCCCCTGATGGCCTTGCTCCCTATATTGAACGGCATTCTCGGCACGGGCGCGGCTTCAAAAATCACCATCGTCGCCCTGGCGTCCTTCTTCCCCGTCCTCGTCAACGCGGTGCAGGGGCTCACCTCGGTGAGCACCTCGACCGTCGAGCTGATGCATTCGCTCAACGCGTCCAAACGAGATATCTTCTGGAAGGTGCGATTGCCCTCCTCGCTGCCCTATCTCTTCACGGGCCTGAAAATATCGGCCTCGGGCGCCATATTGGCTGCCATCATCAGCGAGTACATGTACGCGGTGAAGGGAATAGGAGCGCTCATCGTCACCTTCATGTTCGGCGCGAGAGTCCTGGAACTGTGGGCCGCGATGATCGTCTCGGCTATGCTGTCCATCCTCTTCTATTGGGTCATACGGATCATCGAGCGCCTCTGCATCCCCTGGGGGAAAAGCGTGAGGGAATCATGATGACGACAAACAAGGTCTTCTACAGGGAAAAGTCGTTCTGGATCAATGTGGCGGCCATCATTCTCATCCTCTCGTCCTGGGAGCTTCTTTTCTCGAACCAGGATAATCTCGACGTCATTTCGGCGGCAATCACGAAAGCCACGGGGCACAAGGTCGAATTGAACGCGTTCTCCGGAATGGCGGTGCCCAAGCCTTCGCGGATCGCGAACATCCTCACGGTCATGCCGAAGAACAAACGGGGCGGGCCTGGCTTTTTCTGGTATCATGCCCAGTCCACGCTTTCGGCGGCGCTGCTCGGATTTTTCATCGGCAATTTCGTCGCCGTTATTTTCGCCGTCCTCTTTACCTACATAAAACCGCTGGAAAAAGCCCTTATGCCGGTCTTCCTCGTCATCCGGAGCATACCCCTCGTGGCGATAACGCCGCTCTTGCTGCGGATACGTTATACGCTTTCGGATATGGCCGCGGTTCACGACAGCGCCGTGCTGAACGCCTTGTTCGGTTCGGGCCAGGCGGTGAAGATGCTCGTGGTCGTCCTCATCGTCTTTTTCCCGACCATGGTGAATGTCCACGAAGGCTTGAAGTCGGTGACCGCTTCGGAAATGGAGTTGATGAAGAGCCTGAACGCCTCGGGAGCCCAGATTTTCCTCCATCTGAGAGTCTATAGGGCTTTGCCGATGACGTTTTCCGCCCTCAAGATCGCCTCCGCGAGTTCCGTGCTCGCGGTCACGGTGGCCGAATGGCTGGGATCGGATCGGGGGCTGGGCTACATAATGAGCCAAGGCGCCACCGCGAGCCTGGACGCGCGGCACGTGTGGGGCTCGATCGTCATCATCGTGGCCTTCGCCCTTCTTTTCTACGCGGCGGTCTCTTCGCTCGAAAAGCTCCTCCTGCCCTGGAACGAATCGGTTGTCGCGCTGAAGAAGGCGATGAACGGCGCCGCGATGGACACCTTGGAGGAATGAGATGGCCGATATGAGGGAGAAGCCGATGGATACCGATGCCAAGGAATTGCGGCAATTTTTCGAGGGCATAGCCGGACGCATACGTTCGCGTCGGCGCGCCTTGCACGAAATCCCCGAACTGGGATTCGCCGAGACTGAAACCTCGGCCTATGTCAGGAAGGAACTGGAAGCGCTTGGCGTCGCCTACACCGCCGGCATAGGTGGCACGGGCATTGTCGCGAGGATTGGCGGCACTGGCAGCGGCCTCGTCGGCGGCGCCAGCATAGCTGGCCGCGCCAGCATAGCTGGCGGCCGCAAGGTAGCGATTCGCGCCGACATGGACGCGCTCCCGATCCAGGAAGAAGGCGAAAAATCCTACATGTCCAGGCACGCGGGGAAGATGCACGCCTGCGGCCACGACGCGCACACGGCCATGCTCCTCGGCGCCGCCGACTATTTTAAATCCGTGGAAGAATCGCTCAACGGCGAAATTCTCCTCATTTTCCAGCCCGCCGAGGAGCGATCAGACGGAAAGGGGCTGACCGGGGCGCGCCACATCATCGGCTCGGGCCTCCTGGACGGCGTTTCGGCGGTGCTCGGCGCCCATGTGACGACCGACGCCCCCGCAGGCACCTTCGGGATCATCGCCGGGCCTGTTACCGCCTCGGGGGACATGTTCAAGGCAACGATCCACGGCCGGGGAGGGCACGACGCCTTCGCGCACAGGACGATCGACCCGATCTTCCTCGCCACCCAGGTCTTGAACAACATCTATGCCATACGCTCGAGGAAGATCGGACCGATGGAGTGCGGAACCTTGTCGGTGGGCACGATCGAGTCGGGTACGACAGCCAACGTCATTCCGGAGCGGGCGCTCATCACCGGCACGATTCGCACGTTCGACAAGGCGGTAAGGGACGTTTTCGTCGTTGAACTGGAAAGGGCGCTCAAAGTCGCCGAGACGCTTGGCGGGCGCTACGAGCTCGAAATCCCCGTCCATGTTCCCGAGACGAGGAATGACGCCGCGCTCGCCGCGATGGCGCGCAAGGCGGCCGTGGATTTGTTCGGGGAGGGCTGCCTCTTCCCGATGAAACCCATCATGGGCGTCGAGGATTTCTCCTGGTATGGAGGTCTTTACCCGGCCCTTTTCGTCATGCTTGGGGCGACGTTGAGCGACGGAATCGAGCGGCCGGTTCACAACCCCTCCTTCGACATCGACGATGGCATTCTTTACAGGGGAAGCGCGCTGCTTTCGTTGACGGCGCTCAGGGTTTTAGCCGGAAGCAAGGACGCGGGGTATGCCGCGGGAGGGATGTGATCATGGAAAAGGACGAGGGAGCGGGCGACAAGAAGCGCGGCGCCGACGCCAGAGTGGCCGGCGCGCGGATCGATACGATATGCATTCACGCGGGCCAGGGCCCGATCGGCGTCGAGCCCCACCCGAGCGTCGTCCCTGTCTACCAGGCCACGACCTACTATTTCAAGCACGCGTCCAGCCTCGAGGAAATGCTGGCGGGAAAGCGCGAAGGCTACGCCTATTCCCGCTGGGGAACCATCACCAACACGGCCCTCGAAAGCGCCTTGTCGACCTTGATAGGAGGCATGACTATCACGACCTCCTCGGGTATGGCGGCCAACTTCGCTGCGCTGCAAGCCGCCGGTTTGCGCAACGGCAAAACCATCCTCGTCTCGCGGGAAATCTATGGCAATACCTACGATATACTGAAGAACCACTACGAGCGCGGCGGCGCGCGCTGCGTCTTCGCCGATTTCAAGGATGGAGTTGGCCTCAAGGAACTGATCGCGACGGAAAAGCCCGATGTCGTCTTTTTCGAGGTGCTCGCGAACCCGACCCTTTCCGTGATCGATGCCCCTCTCGTCATCGAGGCGGCCCACGCGGCCGGGGCAAAGGTCGTCGTGGACAACACCTTCGCGACGCCCTATCTTTACAGGCCATTTCTCGATGGGGCCGACTTCGAGACGCACAGCCTGACAAAGTACATCAACGGCCATGGCGACGCGTTGGGCGGCTCGATCACCTGCAAGCCCGAGGATTTCCGGAACCTCGAAAGCATCGTCTGCACCCAGGGAAGCGTGCTCAGCCCGGACGCGGCGCGGTTGATACAGCGGGGTCTCGCCACCTTCGCCCTCCGGATGCGGCAGCATTGCTCCAACGCGAAGACCTTGGCCGCCTTCCTCGCGGGAACGCCCGCGGTGGAAAACGTCCGCTTCCCGGGATTGCGTTCCCACCCCACCCATTCCGTGGCGCGAAGGCTATTCAAACCCTGCGAATACGGGGGGATGCTCTGCTTCGATCTGATGGACAAGGGCAAGGAAGATGCCTTCAGGTTCATCGACGCCCTCAGGCTGGTGACGCCCGCCGGTTCCCTGGGCGATGTGAAATCGCTCATTGTTCACCCTTCGTCGACGACCCACCACAGCCTGAGCGCTGAGGAAAAGTCGCGCATCGGCATTTCCGATTCCACGCTGCGCCTCTCCGTGGGCATCGAGGATCCTGAGGACCTGCTTGAGGATTTGAAAGGGGCTTTGAAGGCCATAAGCTGAAAAAATTGATAAACCGAAGGGAGGTTGTCCTTCATATGAACAGCGTAACAGGCTTCTCAACGGAGTCATGGATCGACAAGGCGCTCGAAGCGGCGACGGGCATGAGAATGCGCGTCCTCGAGCATTGCCTGAAAAACGACGGGGGCTACCTTTCCCAGGCATGCTCCTCGGCGGAAATACTCGCGACACTCTATCTTAAAACCATGCGTCTCGGCCCGAGCATCGCGCCTCTCGTCCCCCCTCCCTTTCCCGGAGTGCCGGGTACCCCTGGCGTGGCGTACGTGAATGGCGCGGGGTACAACGGTCCGGTCGGACCCGCGTACGACCGTTTTTTCCTGAGCCCTGCCCACTATGCCCTGGTGCTCTACACGGCCCTCATCGAAACGGGGCGCATGTCCCCCGAGGGGCTCGCCCAGTTCAACAAGGACGGGAGCTCGGTGGAAATGATCGGGGCTGAGCATTCGCCCGGTTTCGAGGCCATGGGCGGGGCTCTCGCCCAGACCCTGAGCCAGGCAGCGGGCCTTGCCCTGGCGCGCCAACGTTCCGGCGACAAAGGGAAGGTTTTCGTATTCATGTCCGACGGGGAATTCCAGGAAGGCCAGACATGGGAAGCCATTCAGACGATGACCTTCTTTGGCATCGGCAACCTGATAGCCTACGTCGACGTGAACGGCCAACAGTGTGATGGGCCGACGAAAGAGGTGATGGGCGTCGAGCCCCTGGACGCGAAAATCAGGGCTTTCGGAGGCACGGCGACGATCGTCGATGGCCACGATCCCGCCGCCCTGGACGCGGCGGCCCGCGAAGGGAACCCTGAACACCCACATTTCGTGCTGTGCAAGACCGATCCCGCCAGGGGCGTCGAACTACTTGAGCGCCGAAAACCCAAGTTGCACTATCTCAGGTTCACCTCGGCCGAGGAAAAGGCCGACTATGAAGCGTTTTTCGCCGGTCGCGGGCGATCGAAGCCCGGCGCCAAGGCAAGGGGCTGACCATGGAAATACTCAGCAGGGTGCACGAGAGAAACCTCGTGTCATGGG
>Ga0172379_10004788_pt1 | contig 19569 bp, 17 predicted proteins | sample GrowelOW334metaG_FD_119756 | JGI IMG/M metagenome (GOLD analysis project Ga0172379, IMG submission 119756) | Groundwater microbial communities from an aquifer near a municipal landfill in Southern Ontario, Canada - Groundwater well OW334 metaG | ecosystem: Environmental > Aquatic > Deep...
CGTCGCCAACCTTTTGGTCTTTTATTGCTTGATGAAGTTGAAAAAGCCGATCGGGATGTTTTAAACTTATTTTTGCAGGTTATGGACGACGGGCGACTTACCGATAGTACTGGTCGAGTTGTAGATTTTACAAATGTTATTATTATTGCGACTTCGAATGCCGGCACCTCATATGTTCAAAGCGAAATTTCAGCCGGTACACCATCATCAAAAATTAAGGATAATTTATTGCACGGTGGGTTAAAAGAATATTTTAGACCGGAATTTTTAAATCGTTTCGACGGGATTGTTTTATTTGATCCAATCTCCGAGGAAGCGATTAAAAAAATTACTGTTCTTATGCTGCGGCGCATTACGAGTGATCTTGAGAAAAAAGGAATTCACCTTGAGATTACAAATGAAGCGGTGGAATATTTTTCTAAACTTGGTTTCGATCCGCAGTTTGGAGCCCGTCCACTACGACGAGTATTGCAAGAAAAAGTAGAAAATGAATTGGCAGAACTTTTGCTTTCCGGTAAACTAAAGCGTCGCGCTACTGTGGTAATTGGCGAAGGAGGGGAATTAACGGTAAATAATTAGTTATGTATTTAGCTGTTGTTTTTGGGTTTTTCAGCTCAATTTTTTTCACTTTATTAGTAAGAAGGTTCGCCGAAAAGAATTTGGTATTGGATCACCCCGATCAAACTCGAAAATTTCATCATAAAAATATTCCTCTTCTTGGCGGAGTGGCCTTGTTCATATCTTTTTGGCTGCCGGTTGGGTATATTCTTTTTTTTAATCCGGTTTTTGGTATAGAATTAATAAAAAATAAATTGCTGGCTGCTTTTTTTGGCAGCTTTATCTTAATTTTAATCGGTATCGCAGATGATATAAAAGGACTGTCCGCGCGTTTCCGATTAGTTGCTACCGCGGGGGCAATTGCTCTAACCGTTTATTTGGGTATTGGTTTACCGAAAATTACTAATCCGCTTGGCGGCGTTATATATTTATCTGAATTATTTGGCGGAGTATTGGTTTTTATTTGGCTGCTCGGCATGACTTACACCACCAAAATTACCGACGGGTTAGACGGCTTAGCTACCGGCATTGTTGCGATTGGCAGTTTTATGCTGTTTTTGTTGTCGAGTTTGACAAAATATTATCAGCCGAACGTCGCCTGGCTTTGTCTTGTTTTTTTTGGAGTTTGTCTTGGTTTTTTAATTTTTAATTTTCATCCGGCCAGTATATTCTTAGGTGAAAGCGGTAGTTTGTTTATTGGATTTTTACTTGGAGTTCTCGCAGTAATTTCCGGCGGAAAAGTGGCGATTGCGTTACTTGCAGTCGCAATTCCAGTTCTTGATTTAGCCCGCGTTATAATTATTCGCTGGCGCGAGGGTGTTCCGATTTTTAGCGGTGACCGCAGGCATTTGCATTTTCTACTCGTTGATTTAGGAATATCACCCGTTATTGTTACTCTTAGTTATTATCTGGTAGCGATTTCGTTTGGTTTTTTAGCGCTATATTTGTCTAGTTTTCCAAAAATTATAATATTATTTTTATTGATTTTGGTGATGGTGTTTCTAAATCAGATTCTGCCGGAAAAAAATATTTATGATCACAAAAAATAAGGTCGCACTGGGTTTTTTAAGTTTTATCGTTTTGCTTTCTTTAGCGATTAGAGCGGTAAATTTTTTTGCACCGCCAGAACCCGGATATATAAATTTTAGAGGCCATGTTTATCCAGTTTTAGTTCCGCTTACGAATGAACAAAAGTTTACCGGGCTTAGCGGGCGAAAGGATTTGGGCAAGTATTTTGGCATGTATTTTGCTTTTGAAAAGCAGGGTGTTTATACGATGGTGATGAGAGACATGCTCATACCGCTCGATATGGTGTGGTTAAGTGATAATAAGATTGTTGAAATTAAGCCTGATTTACAACCTGAACCAGGCAAGCTCGAGGATCAGCTAACCAGGTATTTTAATGCGGCAAATTTGGCCGATGCGGTAATAGAGCTTCCGGCGGGTACAGCCAAATTCTGGGGTATGAAACCGGGTGAATCTATGATTTTTTGCCTGGATGAAAAGACCTGTCGAAGATAGGCGGGCTTGACTTTTCTGGTATTATTCGCTATACTGTTCTTACTTTATTAAATTTAGCCCTACCTGTACCGATACAACAGGAATTTGGGGAAAAGTAGTTAACTAATATTATGCTCGCAGTAATTGCAACTGGTGGCAAGCAGTACGTCGTTAAAAGCGGCGATGTTTTAAAAATTGAAAAAATTCTTGGTGAAGAAGGTTCAAAAATTTCCTTTGATCGCGTTTTACTTTCAGCCGATGAAAACGGTGAAAATGTAAAAATTGGCAACCCGACCGTTGCGGGATTAAAAGTGCCAGCCGTGATTTTGAAGCAAGGTAAACACCGAACTGTTAGAGTTGAAAAGTTCAAACGCAAGGTTCGTTACCACAAAGTACATGGTCAACGCCAACGCTTCACTGAAGTAAAAATCTCATAAATAAACAACCCGCCTTTAACTGGCGGGTTTTTTAATATTCTTAGCTAAGATTAGCAAAAACAGTTGACTGGTTTGCTGTTTTATGCTACAATCTTTTGTTCCAATAGAACGAAGCGCAAACCGTTGTACCTCGTTCTATCGAAGCAAAAAGTTTCGATAATAACGCGGAACATATCCGCCAACTCCAAAAGGAGAAGTAAATGGCAAATATTATTTTTGCGATTCTGCGAGCCGCAGTTTACTCCTCGCTCATCATAGCTGTCATTTTCTCGGTGCACTTTTTGGTGACCCGGGCGAGGCGGGCGAGGCGAAACGGTTCTGGCATTTTCAGCAGTTTGCTGTTTGGATTCCTAAGGCTAGTTGGCGTATTTGTCCTAGTCATCGCGATATTCGGATTGCCCATCATAGCAGTGCTATATGTGTATCCGAAAATTGTTAACGCGAGGATTATGGAAAATAAGGCCCCAAACACGGACATGATTGTCGAGGCGTCGGTGAAAGTTCCCGATATTCCTGAACCTGGTAATTCGGAGGTGATAATACCTCCAAAAAAGACAGTAAAAAGGATTGCCAAGTTTGAGGTAAGAGTGCGCGAAGGCATGACGGTAAAATTCGTTAAGAATGATGGTACCCCAACCGGTTCCATTCTCCGTCACCTTGGTGATAACACCAAAACCATGCTCGCTCTTCCGGTTGAGCCAGAATCAGTCGCCATCATCTTCCCGATTCGGGCAGAAACAGATTGTTCATTCGAAACGAAGCAAACTCAAGGCGAGTATATTGCTTGTCAGCGAGTCGGCTCGTTCAAAGTCGAAAATGAAGTTCTAGGCATTGGCTATGCCACTTTCGACGCAGTAAAGTAAGTCACCGCCGTAGAAATACGGATAGGTGGCAGGGTTGAGCTCGCCGCCACCTACCGTTTTGTCCGCAAGTATTTGCGCATAGAACGGTGGCGAGCTCTATAATTTAAAAACCTCCGTTAATATTCGGAGGTTTTTATTTTGAAGTGCGATTGTTGATTGCGCTACCGAGAGTGATTTCATCGGCGTATCTGAGGTCAGCGCCGAGTGGTAGGCCGCGCGCAAGTCTGGTAATTTTTATTTTAGGCTGCATTTTTTTTATTTCTTTTTCAAGATACATCATCGTGGTTTCACCAGGTAAATCCGGGTTTAGAGCTAGAATTATTTCTTTAATTGGTATTTTTTTATTGAAACCAGTTTTGCCGTTTATTCGGTCAAATAATTCACTGGCTTTTAATCTGGTCAGGCTTTCTTCATCACCAGCATCAAGTAGCTCGCGTAAACAGTGGTAGACGCCCTTAAAAATGCCGGTTTGTTCTACGACTAATAAATCTTGCGATTCAGTCACTACGCAAACCGTCGAACGATCACGTTTTAAATCCGAACAAATTGGGCAAGGGCTTTGATCGCTAAAATCCCAGCAGATCTCACAGCTTTTAATTTTATCAATCAAATCTTTTAAGGATAGTATGAGTTCTGTTACTTCTTTTTTTCCGGATTTAAGCCAATGAAAAACATACCGTTCGGCTGTTCTCTCTCCAACCGACGGTAACTTCTTCAGAGCCAAAATTAATTTGTTTATCGAAGAGGAATACATGTTTATGATTGTGTGCCGCCCATACCAGGGAAGCCGCCCATTTCCTGCATTTTTCCGGCGATAATCCGTTGGATTTTTTTAAGCGCTTCAGAATGAGCGTCTTTAATAGCAGTTTCAAGAGTAACTTTTTTTTGCGGAGTCAAAAGTTCCGGGTCAATTGTTAGGCCGGAGATTTGCATATTTCCGTCCATAATCAAAACAACTTTATCGCCAAGTCCTCGCACTGTAACGCTTTCACCCGAGAGAGCGCCTTGAAGTTTTTTTCCCTGTTCACGTAAATCCTTGAACTGTTTTAACTTTGTTAACATTGACATAATGAATTAATTATTATTAAAAATTTGGACTAGAATTATCTTTTTTTGGTTGAAAATCCGATTTTGGCCGGAGAGTTTGTTCAGTTGCGGCTGGGGTAGATGCGTATTCAGTATCTAGGTTACGGAACGAAGCAAACTGATCGACGAAGGTAAGTTTAACGGTACCAGTTGGACCATTGCGGTGTTTAGCGATATGAATTTCCGCCATGTTTTTTTCATCAGGGGCGATATCCTGAATTTGGTAATTACGATCGGCAGATTTTCGATAAATAAACATTACCACGTCCGCATCTTGCTCGATAGAACCAGATTCGCGCAAGTGAGAAAGTTTCGGAATAGCTGGTTTGCTTTGTTCCACGACACGCGATAATTGTGAAAGCGCTACTACCGGGATGTTTAATTCACGCGCTAAACCTTTTAAACCACGAGTAATTTCTGCTACTTCTTGAACGCGGTTATCAGAATCATTTCCTTTTGATTCCATAAGCTGCAAATAGTCGATTACAATGAGTCCAAGTCCGTGTTCGGCTTGAAGGCGGCGCGCCTTGGTGCGAATTTGCATGATATTTAAACTAGGGGAGTCATCAATAAAAATTGGCGCTTCAGAAAGCGTGCCGATTGCATGACCAATACGTGGAAAATCATCCGCTTCAGGCCGATCTGAAAGATTACCGGTGCGCATGCGCCACAGATCGACATTGGCTTCGGAACAGAGCAAACGATCCACCAACTGTTCTTTACTCATTTCAAGAGAAAATAATCCAACCGGAACTTTTTCTTTCACGGCCACATGGCGGACGATATCAAGCATAAATGAAGATTTACCGACCGAAGGACGGGCAGCAATAATTACCAAGTCAGATTTTTGCAAACCGGCGAGCATGTTGTCGAGTTGTTTAAAGCCGGTCGGGGTACCGCGGAGTTGGCCTTTATTTTTGTGGAGTTCATCAATGCGCTCAAAAGCATCATTTAAAATTCCGCGAATCGGAGTAAAAGATTGTTTAAAATATATTTCCGAAACACCAAACAATTGTCTTTGGGCTTGTTCCAAAATTTCTCCCAGATCATCAATTTCTTCCTGATAAGAAAGGCGTACGATTTCACCTGAAGCAGACAAAAGCCGGCGACGGGTGGCCTTGCGGTGGACAATTCCGGCGTAGTGAGCAATATTTGAGGAAGTCGGCACGGCGTTGGTAAGGGCTGCCAAATAAGCGCGTCCGCCAATATTTTCAAGAGAACTCTTTTCTTCCAGTCTATTACTAAGTGTCAAAATATCGAGTGGTTCGTTTTTGGCGTATAAATCGAGAATCGCTTCGTAAATTCTGGCGTGGGAATCTTTATAAAAGTCTTCGGTACGCACTAAATCGGCAATTTTCAACATTGCGTCTTTATCGATTAAAAGCGAACCAAGCAACGACATTTCAGCCTCAAGGCTTTGTGGTGGAATTTTTTCTATTTCGTCACGAGACATAAGATTGATCGGAATGATTGGTTTTTTAACGTCGGGTACTATCGTATCGTAATTAGCGAGGAACTACAAGAGAATGTGGGGAAGAACTGTGGGTAGAATGTGGTTTTGAACTGTTCCGCTAAATAGAGTATAATACTAAGGTAAAAAAATATGGTCACCGCAGTTTCGTTAATATTATTTGGGTTATATTTAGCTTTGTTAGGTTGGCTTGTTGAAAAGCCATTGTTAATATTTTTTCATTTTCAAAAATCATGGCGTTCAAAACTCATTGGCGCTTTTTTAGGTTTTATTCTTATTTCGTTTGGAGCGGGGCTAATCACAATTAATTATTACTTTAGCGATATTATAATTGCGGTAATTTTAGTTGCCACCGCTCTTGTTTGCGCCTTGTTTTATTACTGGGCAAAGCGCAATGAGTTTTTGCCGCATGAAAAAATCGTCGAAGCACCAAAGTTTGAAAAAATTTCGCTGAAACAGCTTGGTTTGGTGGCGGTTTTTATCGCTTTGGTTGTTTATGGATTTTATTTGCTCACGCTTTCTTCTGTTAATTTAAGCGTACAAACTCCTTGGCAGGTAATTAATCATCAATTCATTTATATTTTTATTTTAGCGGTTTTTGTTCTTGGCTTGCTAATATATTTTCGACTGCCAATTTCGTACGCCTTAATACTTCTCATAGTTATTACTTTTTTACAACACAGCTATTTGCCTCTAACGAACAATTTGTTTTATGGTGCCGACGGTTGGCGACATATTTCTACTGAGCAGCGCCTGTTCGAAGGTCTAAAGATCGATGAGCCGGTCATTAGTGATGCTACTTTAACCACCAAACTCACTTCATACATTGGACGATTTGCATATAGTCAGCTTTGGGGCGCGTCGGTGATGCTATCGAAAATCTTATCGGTCAATTTAATTGATTTGAATCGCTGGTTAATGCCGGTAATGTGGGGAATATTATTTCCAATTTTGCTTTTTGAAATTGCGCGCAGTTTTGGCCGTGGTAATCGCCGGTCGTTATTATTTGTTTGGCTAAGTTTGTTGCCGTTTGCTTTTCAAGCCGCCGGCTCATTTACGTTGCCGGTTAATTTTGGTTTTTTGATTTGGCTAGCTTCACTTTTGCTTATATTCCGCCGTTCAGAAAATCCAGATCGTGGACAACTGTCGATTATTATTTTATTCGGCATTATTATTACTTTTGGGTATACCTTATTTGCTTTGTTATTCTGGGTAAGTTTTATAATTTTTGAAGTAATTAAATGGCGGTTAGAGTTTACCTGGACAGAGGTCGCGATGATGATCTTGGGGTTTGCTTTGTTTTTACTAGCAGTTGAGTGGAAATTCGGTTATGCGTTTTATTTGGGAAACTCAGCTATTTGGGATGGGTTAAAACAAGCAATTGGTTCACTCTCGAGTTATTATCTCGCTTCTGGGCCTCGTCCGCATGATATTTTATCCGGGAATATTATTTTAAATCAGGCGCCAACCTACGCTTTCGTCTCGAATTTTTTTACTAGTTCTTTGAAATGGTTATTACCGGTTATGATCGTATTTTGGCTGATATTTTTTTATGGTATTTATGTTGTTATTATCCGGGGTTTTCAATCATTGCCGGATTTACCAGGCAACGACCGGGTCAATATTTACCGTAATCATTACAGTTGGCTTTTGATTGCCTGTTTTGGTTTGTTGCTAAGTTATATATTAGGAAGGTATTTTTTTAGCGGAGAACATTTATTAATTCGACGGCTTGATGTTGTGCTAGCATTTTTTATGATGCTGGTGGCATTTACCGCTTTTTATAAATTGAATTTAGAAAATAGATATCCTTTGATAGCAACTTTTATAATGGTAGTTGTATCAATTTTTATTGGGGTGTCATATTCGCTTGGGCCCGATACTAAAAATGTGAGCGGAGAAGAGTATCGAGCTGTTCAGTATGTCGCTTCTGAAGAAGCTAGCGAAGATAAGCATTGTGTTATTGCCGAAACCTATCCTTTGCTTGCGCTTGAATCGGTTACGAAGGGAGGAGTGCTTGGCGGTGGTTTTCCAATTTCTCATAATTTCGAACAGCCGGAACTATCTCGCTTGCAAATGAATTTAAATGATATTAGTGTTATTGATGTGCGGGCGGCGCTCACGCTTACTCAAGCAAAACGCTGTTGGCTTTTTGCTAAAACCGGCGGTCCAATTTCGTATTTTATAAAATCCGGAAATTCGACTTCTACGCAGTTTGGCTCTATTACTATTTGGAAATATTCTAATTAAATAATATGGCAGATTGTATTTTTTGCAAAATAGGGGAGGGGCAAGTTCCAAGTTATAAAGTTTATGAAGATGAATCGGTCCTTGCATTCTTGGATATTCATCCGTGTGCGGATGGGCACACCGTGGTAATTCCTAAAAAACATTTTGGCGAAATTGGTGATGTTAAAGATAATGAATGGCAAGATTTGATGAGAGGTTTAAAAATAGCAATACAAAAAGTAGATGAGGTTTTAAAACCGGCGGGAATGAATGTTGGGATAAATAACCGAAAAGGAGCCGGACAGGCTGTGCCTCATTTGCACTGGCATATTATTCCGCGTTATGAAGGAGACGGCGGCGGTTCAATGCATTCCATAATAAGAAATCGGCAAATTTTTGAAGTTGAAGAGGTCGCCAAAAGATTCTAAATATTGTATAATTGGGTTGTATGGATGGTCACGAAGTGGAAGATAAGCCAGCAAAACTTGTAAAACCAACTGAAGAAGCTCCTCCCGAGATAAATTTTTTTGGTGCAACAAATTTTCGCAATCAGAACAGAAAATTCGGCATTAAAATTGATGATCGGCGCCGCCACATGTATGTGGTTGGCAAAACCGGCATGGGCAAGACCACCTTGCTCGAAAATATGGTTTTGAACGATATTTATGCCGGACACGGAATTGGGCTGGTTGACCCACACGGAGATTTTGCAGAAAAAATTATTAATTATATTCCTGCGAACCGCATTAACGATGTGGTGTATTTTAATCCGGCTGATATCGATTTCCCGATTGGTTTTAATATTCTTGAAACCGTTCGACCGGAACAAAAGCATTTGGTTGCTTCGGGGTTAATGGGGGTGTTTAAAAAAATCTGGCCCGATGTCTGGAGCGCGCGCATGGAATATATTTTGAATAATACGATTTTGGCGCTACTCGATTTTCCCGGTACCACTTTGCTCGGTATCAATAGAATGCTTGCCGATGAAGAATATCGGGTGCGAGTTGTAAACAATTCCAAAGATCCGGTTGTAAAAGCGTTTTGGCAAACAGAATTTGATTCGTATAATGACCGGTATAAGCAAGAGGCGGTTGCTCCAATTCAAAATAAAATAGGTCAATTTTTATCTGCTTCTGTAATTCGTAATATTGTGGCGCAAGTTAAGTCGCGAATTGATATCCGCGATATTATGGATAATAAAAAAATATTTATCATGAATTTGTCTAAAGGTAGAATTGGTGAAGACAATTCGCGCTTGCTCGGTGGTATGCTTATAACCCGCTTACAGCTCGCCGCCATGGAAAGAGTCGATATTTTGGAAAAGGATCGTAAAGATTTCTTCTTATATGTAGATGAATTTCAAAATTTTGCAACTGAAAGCTTTGCTAATATTTTATCTGAAGCCCGTAAATATCGCCTCGATCTTATTATGGCGCATCAATATATGGAGCAGCTTGATGAAAAGGTGCTGGCTGCCGTTATCGGCAACGTGGGTACAACCGTTACCTTTAGAGTTGGCTCAACCGATGCTGAAATTTTAGCCAAAGAGTTTGTGCCGACATTTGTTGAAGAAGATTTGGTTAATTTGCCTAAATTTCAAATTTATTTGAAATTAATGATTGACGGGGTAGCATCTAAACCGTTTTCTGCAATGACGCTTGCACCAATCGCAAAAAAAACCGACAGCCACGAAAAAGTTGTCCGCGTTTCGCGTGAACGCTATGCGGTGCCAAAGGAAAAAATCGAAGATAAAATTATGCGCTGGAGTGGGATGGGCGCGCATGATGCGCTAGAAACGGATGTGGAAGTGGATGTTGCCGGTGCCACGCTTGCATCGTCGCCTCAAGCACCGAAACCGAATTCACCACCCCCATCAAAACCAGCATATCAGGGTAATAAGAAAGGCGGCAAAGGAAATTCTCAAAATAAAAACACCGGCAGTTGGGGTGGAAAAAAAGATCAGAAGAATTTCAATGGCAAACCGCATCCGGAAAAAAATCCGTCGAATCAATCGCCGATGAAAGAATTGTCCAAAATGAATCCGGCCACTCAACCAGCTGAAAAAGTTTTTCTGGTAGACCCGAATCAAAAGGGGATCACGCTTAGCGAAGCGATGGGAATAGTTAAGGTTGAAAAAAAAGCTAATCCGGCAACGGCAACTATTGCAGAATTTATTCAAGCTAAAAAATTTACCGAACAGCCAAAACCGGAATTAAAACCCGCAACTCAAGTACAGCAAGCGCCGAAACCACCGTTAAAACCGCTGATGGCGAATTTATCGGATAAAAATTTTGTACTACCAAAAGCAGAAACAAAACCCGAATTCAAATCCCCAATAGTTGAAAAGACATCAGTTATTCCACCGCCAATTACCCAGCCGCCAAACTCGCAGTCTACTTCAAAATCAACCGAAACTCCTCTAAAGCCAAAAAAAATTGAACCAGGACAAGTCGAAAAAATAAACTAAAAACCGCCCATCTTGACAAAAGGCGGTTTTTATGTTATACTAATGCACGTTGGGTAACAGTTAAAAATAGTTCCCAAGGTGTCGTATAACCGCCATCCGCCGCAAGGCGAAGCGGCACGACCGGTCGATTAATTAAGTAGTCTCAAAACACATTTTGGGAACAAACAAGACACATAATTTTATGGCTTTCGGAACAGACAGGCAAATGTACGATGTGAATCTTACCTGCGCAAAATGCGGTACACACATCTCTCAATTGCCATTCCAACCATCAGGTGACAGACCAGTGTACTGCAGCGAATGCAATCGCGCTTTCCGCCAAACCCGCACGGGTGGCAACGATCGCGGTGGCAGAAGCTTTGGCGGTGCTAGCAATGGTCCTCGTCAGATGTTCGATGTCAACTTGACATGCGCCAGCTGTGGAACTGCAATTACTCAATTGCCATTCCAACCATCTGGTGACAAACCAGTTTACTGCCGATCCTGCTTGCAGGCTCGCAGAAACAGCTAAAAGACTTTAAGAATCTTTTAAAAAACTCCTCGTCAAAAGCGAGGAGTTTTTAGTTCTGTAATCTTGATAATTATTAAAAAACATGATATTTTGAGTAGGCATGAAAACAAAAAAACCTAAACAAAAAGTCTTAGTTTGTATGAGTGGTGGAGTGGATTCTTCGGTAGCGGCCGCGCTTTTAGTATCTTCAAAAAAATATGATGTCACCGGCGCCTTCATGATAAATTATGACGAGCCGATGCCAAATGGTTATAGTTGTTATTTGCCCGATTATCGTGATGCCGTTCGCGTTGCGGCGAAACTTAGGATTCCAATATTGAAATTGGATTTTACCAAAGAATACCGGGAAAAGGTTTTGTCATATATGTTCGAAGAGTATGAAAAAGGACGAACGCCAAACCCGGATGTGATGTGCAACTCATATGTAAAATTTGGTAGCTGGCTAAAAAAGGCCGAGGAGTTAGGTTTTGATTATATTGCGACCGGTCATTATGCCAATTTTTTTAACGGAAAATTATTAAAAGCCGATGATTTAAATAAGGATCAGACATATTTTTTGCACCAGCTTACTCTTGATCAATTGGATAAAACTTTATTTCCGATCGGTAAATATACCAAGCCTGAAGTTCGCGCGCTCGCAAGCAAGCTTGATTTACCGACCGCGGAAAAAGAAGAAAGTATGGGTATTTGTTTTATTGGCGAAGTGCCGATGAAAGAATTTTTACAGAAACGTATTAAGCCGACACCGGGAAATATTGTTATGAGCGACGGTAAAGTAATTGGCAGTCATGATGGTTTGCCGTTTTATACCATTGGCGAAAGGCATGTCGGTGTAAAAACCGATAAAAATGAAGCCTTGTATGTCGTCGCCAAAAATATTAAAACCAACGAATTAGTCGTTGGATATGAAAATGACAAGCTGTTGTATTCAAAAAAAATCGAACTGGAACGGGTAAATTGGATTAATCGGGTAGTGTTGCCTTTGAGGTGTGAAGTGCGTCTCCGGCATCGCCAACCTTTGCAAAAATGTCTGGTAAAAAATATTGATTCAAAAATATTTATTGAATTTGAAAAACCCCAGAAAGCGATAACGCCCGGCCAGTTTGCGGTACTTTATAAAAATGATGAGTGCCTTGGTGGGGGAGCGGTAAAGTAAAATTATAAGGGCTTTGCCCGTATAAACTCATTCGTTCGGAAGTGAAAATGAAATTTCACTTCTCTCACTTATTTCGTTTATGAAAGTTAGTAGATATTGTATAGAGTATACCAATGGTGAAGTTTTTACTCTTGGTAATACATTTGGGGAAGTAAAAGAATTTTTTGCTGAGCTTTTAAAATTAAATTGGGCCGGAATGAACGAAGAGTGGCAAGATATATTAATATTTTTACAGATTTGGATGTATTATCGTTTTAAAATTGACGGTGAAATGTGGGAATATTCGCGTGAATCTGCTAAAAAGTTTATGGATCGAGTAGAAATTTGGCACGATATCTATCAATATGCAGGGCTCGCTAGGAATACTTCTAATTTTTGCGGAAATTATAAACGACCTGAGAAGGTCGTTAAGCAATTGGCTAAATATGGTATTGGCGCGGAAATGGCTCGTGAAGCTTATGATCGTATAGTAATAGGGGTGTAAAATGAAAAAAGTATATTACATAAAGATATATTACAAACCTAAAAATATTTACGAAAAAAAAATATTATTTTTATTGCAGTCCCTAAGTAATATACGACGTATTAAATTCTTCCATCATTTTTTAGATCAAAACGGACTTGAGACTGTAAAAAAGATGAAAAAACTTCAGGAAACCCGAGGGTATAAATATTCCGGTAAACCAATTATTACTAATAATATTGAAAAAGGTTTAGTTAAAATCAACACGGGACAAAATAGAAGTGTATTGCTTATCGTAATAAAAGCGGATGATAGGATAAAAAAAGAGATCGATGACTTGTTAAATAAATTTAAGCATTTCTTTTTAAGCATAAAAATAAGCACAAAGTACGTTGAAGATGTTGAGATAATTACACCATTAAATATGCGTGGTGGTAATGATTTTCTAAATTTATCATTTTATATATCTAAAATTGCTATCGATTTGCTTAAAATTAAAAAAAATAGTGATTTAAAAAATATGCCGATGGTATTTCTTGGTGTTTCGGTAATTTTTGATCTGGAAAAAAAGTTTAAAAAAAAATATATATTTAAAAAAATAATTCACCAGTATCGCCTGTACTTAAATAAATATTTTATGTTTAATGAAAATGAGATGCTGTCTTTGAATAAAGCTAGTGAAAAATATGTTGGTATTTTAACTAAAGTTGACAAGTGTGAGTTTGATTTTCAGAATGGAGTGGTTTATAAATATTTTATTAACGGTATATATGATTATTTTAACAAGAGTAACCACCTAAAAAGAGTTGAAAATAATAACAAAAAGAGGCAACTATCGTGGCAATTTTTTCACTGGTTTAATAACTCACTGAATATCCATTTCGCCAAGGAAGTATTGTTGGTATTTGTGCTAATGAAATATTATGAGAGTAAAAAATCATGATTATATAAGAACAACATCTGTTGAGTATAATCAGGCAGTAAAATTAGTTTCTACTACTTTTATTAATGAAACATTTAGAATGTTGTATAAATTTGGTAAGTTTCCAAAATTAGACATTCGTACCATTGATGAAAGATGTGGGAAGGTAGATATGACTGCTTATATAAAATCATATGGAAAATGCATATCTTCAATTAAAAGTAGATTATATAAGCTCACTTTTTCCCCCGTCATCAGTGTTTGCATAGCATATAATAATAAACCGTTATTAGATGATTTTGAAAAAATTAAATATTCAACTAATAAAAAAAGAAATAATAATGTATTTCGGTCACTAAATTTTTTTATAAGTAGAGCAACGTTTGACGCGACCTACGGTGGATTATTTGGTTTTTATTCACATTTTAGATTTGTTTCAAGTCATAATGTGTCGTTTAATAAAAAGTTATTACTTTTTTCGGAAAAGAATAGGTTAGATGTTGATTCAGTTAAAATATCTAAATCGAATGTTTTTTCATTAAATCCAACGATTGTTATTAGTGAAAATTATGTAATGTATTTCAGATACAAAAAAAATGAGGAGGAAGTTATCAAGGTCCACAGTAAGGAGGTAGTTCGCTTATTTAAAAAATTAGCAAGTGCAAAATCAAATTTAATTAGCTTGGATGATTTAGAAAACGCAATTAAATTAACCGGGATTAGGAAGAATTTTGATAATAAATATTATTTATCGTTTGTTAGTAAATTAATAGATTTGGGACTTATCAAGCGAGATCCAATAAGTGTTAAGAATAAATTATTTAAAAATAGAAGTTTTGATATACCTTTTGAGGCTAAAAGTATAAGAGGCATAAAAGATGAAAAACATAGTATTTATGATCTTTATAATGTAAATAATGTATATGTTGAAAATAGTCTAAGTAATGAATTCAAGGCCTCAACATCCATATATTTAAATTTATTAAACCAACAACTACAGTCAATTCATAATGAAAAAGTCTATTTAGGCAACATCTTACGTCAATACCTAAAAAATATTAATAAGGATAGGTGCGGCTTGTTAGACTTCGTAGTCGTTTTTAAGGACGAAATATTAAATCTTAAAAAATCGCGGGCGAATAATTCGTTTTCTTTTTATGAAAAATTTTTAAATGAAATCAATACTAACAAAAAAGCTGAAGAAGTCCAGTTTAAAAATATTTTTACACAAAAAAGCGAAGTTAAGAGCGATTTAGAATTTTATCTTTCTGTATGCAAAATTAATAATAAAAACCGAATTTTAATTAATTGTATATCCCCGTCGGGTGTTTTAAGTTCTCGATTTGATTATATTCTAAAATCTAAGAGAACCATTTTTCACAGATCGATGTATGAACCTATTGAAGTTATATTCGAGCCACAAAATATTAATCTTTTTCATTCATTTAGAAGAAATAAATATACAAAATATTTTTTAAATATCAATTGTAATTTAAATAATTTACGTCAAGAAGTAATAAATGCTAATAGTATTTGTCTTACAATAGGTGAAAGCGGTCTGCCTGTGCTATTCAGCCCAGAAACAAACATGTTTTTTGATCCAGTTGTCCATTCCACATTATCTGCCGAACATAGTATAATTTTAGTTTTTTTAAGAATGATAAGCCGCTGCCAGGAGGAAATTGACGTCCTGCCACGACTATTGCCAGATCGGGTAAAGGGTTTAAATTATATTCCACGGGTAGTAGTCGAAAATTTGATAATATCTAAAAGGATTTGGAAAATTGAACTTGTGGAAATTAATATCATTAATGGTTCGATACCCAAGTATAATGAGTATTTGTATTTAATGAATTATTTCAAGGTGAGAAAAATTCCACGTTTTGTTACTGTGTTTAGTCCGCTCAATGAAAAACAAAAGTTTCTTGATTTGTATAATCCGTTTGCTTTTTTGTTGTTCAAAAAATATAAAAATGAAAAGTATATTTTTTTTGAAGAAATGATGCCGTCGCCAAACAACGTTAGTGATTTTGATGAAAAAAATAAACATTTTAATCAGTATTTTTTTACTCATCAAATTTCATAATTTATGGATGTCTCAAATATAAACAAATATAGTCTCAGAACATTGTTATCTCAACTATACAGTTGTGATGATTTTTTTATGGTCAGAGATATTTTAAGAATTATAATGATAAATAAAAAAAATAATGAAATGATTTTCAAATCAATTAATAAAGTCGGGATAAAAAAAGAAAATAAGGATAAAATTTTAAAATTAAATAATAAATTAAAAAATACACCTGACGTACATCTCAAATTTGATGGAGCGGTAATTTTTTATAAGCACATCTCTCCCGGTTGTGAGCATTGTGTTGTAGATATGGGCTGTACCATAAGGCCATCAATCCAATGTAATAGAAATTGTTTTTTTTGTTTTGTAGACGATTCACCCATAACAAAAAAGATTAAACCCGATTTGGTTTCGATTAAAAAAATCATTAAGAATCGATTTAAAGAAGAAAAATTTCAATCATTTGCGATTAGTGGAGGAGAGCCGTTTTTATATCCGGAAGAAGTTTTTGAGATTTTGCGATTTGTCAATAATGAATTTGGAAGCAGTGTTTACACAAGAGTTTATACCAACGGAGATTTAGTTAATGAAAATATCTTGATTAAATTAAAAGAGTTAAAACTTAATGAAATTAGATTTAGTGTGAAGCCGCTTGAAGAGCCGAAAACGTCTTTATTAAAATGTGCAAAAAGGTATATTCCAACTGTTTTAATTGAAATGCCGGTACTTCCAAATTCAGAAAAGTTTATGAAAAAATTAATTTTAAAGTTGGATAAAATCGGAATTGATGGAATAAATTTATTAGAATTATTTTATAATGGTCACAACTCGGAAATATTTAAAAAAAGGCATTACAAAATTGACATAACTGAAAGTGAGATTAGAAAAATTTATAACTCCAAACCAGTTTTTGAATATCCAATATATGGAAGTCGGGCGCTTTGTCTTAAATTACTCAAATATTTTTCCGATGCTAAATTGGGAATGTTTATTAATTTTTGTTCACAAAAAACCAAGCAGCTTCAATATGACCGGCGGCAAAAAAAAGTCGCTAGTGAAAATATGACGCCTTTTTCTATAATTACACCGGTTAGCACACATGAGGTATTAGCAATATATTCGGATTTAGAAATGATTGAAAAAAAATTGAAAAACTTAGGAATAAAGGAGTATTTAGTTAGGAAAGATAAAAATATTAGTTTGAGAATTGAGACCAGCGTTACAAATATCGGAATTTTTAGAAAAGAAAATATTTCTTTAGTCAAATTATATAGAGATCCTAGCAATACTTACGACATCGGTTTTAAGGTTATTAAAATCAAAAAAAATAAAGATATAAATACAAATGTATCTGAACTGATTGACAACTTCAAAAAATATGTCTAAAAAAATATATCGGAACAAAGGTTGCGTAAAAATATCTAGCTGGATACAATTAAGAATTACAAATTGTAAGTTCGGTGATGATTATATTTTAGGGGACCTTTCAAAATATTTGGAAATATTAAGAAACAAAAAACAAATAAAATCTTGGTTTTTTTTAAATAAAAATGATTCAATCCTGCTAAAAATTGAATCTGCTGATAAGTATTCGAATAAATTTTTGGATGTAATTAAATATTTAAAGCAAAATGGTCCTCGGATTAATGTCACCACAGAACCATTTGAACCTGAGATTTTTCAGTTCGGTGGTAAAACTGGGTGGGCTGTAGCTTCAAAATATTTCAACTCTATTTCAGTATTGTCTATTAAATCAATTAAATCTAAAATAACGAATATAAACGCCGCCATTGTTTTGGTATTTGATTTGCTGATGAGAAATAATTCTGACTCGTTTGAGGTTTGGGATATTATGCAGAGGTTGATGATAATAAGGGGAGTTTCTCAAGATTATTCCTCTGCCGGTATTGAGAAAAATACAATATATCAAAATATTAACACATTATTTAATAAGCCCGATAAATTTTATCTCGAAACATTTAAAAATACAAAAATGATTAAGGAAGTTGTAGCAGCCAGTAAATATTGCCTACGAGAACTTAAAAAAAATGAACGTTCATTAATCTTTTCGCACAGGAAAATATTACCTTATTATGTAATATTTATTTTTAATATGTTGCTGATTTCTGAGAGTGAGCAAAAAGATATTATAAAATCAATGTCTGTTTTGTGTAATCCTGGAAAATATTAAAAAGTCGATTTAAAAATTCCAAATTATATTAAAAAAATCCGGGCATAAATACCCGGATTTTTTCTTACTATTGTAATTAGTGACCGGAAGTTGTGTTGGATGTATTTTTCACTTTTTCGTATATAATTTCCATGTCTACTTTTAGTTCTTTCTCGAGTTCCTGTTCTAAATTTTTTACTTCTTTTTTCATAATGAAATCAGTTATATTTTTTATAAAATCGACCTTTGATTAATTATAGTAAAAAATGGGACTTTGTCAAATTAATAGTAATAAATCGTAATATTTATCGTTTTGATGATTGTCGTAGGTGCATTTGTATTATCGATCAAACCACAATAGGTCTTTACCAAATTCAAATAATGTGGCAATATTAGAGAACTTATTATAAGGATTATGCTAACCTCAGTACAATTACGCCAAAAATATCTGGAATTTTTCAAAATAAAGGGTCACGCCATTATTGCGTCAGCGTCTCTAATTCCAAATAATGACCCCTCCGTATTGTTTACAACTGCCGGCATGCACCCCTTGGTGCCCTATCTTTTGGGTCAAAAACACCCCGCCGGAAAAAGATTGGCAAACGCCCAAAAATGTGTCCGTACGGGAGATATTGATGAAACCGGTGACAATCGCCATCTGACATTTTTTGAGATGCTTGGTAATTGGTCTCTAGGTGATTATTTTAAAGAAGAAGCGATTCGCTGGAGCTGGGAATTTCTTACTTCACCCGAGTGGCTTCGTTTGGATAAAAGAAAAATAGCAGTATCAGTATTTGCCGGCGATAAGGAAATGGGTATTCCACAAGATGATGAAGCTGCTAATATTTGGAAATCAGCTGGTGTTCCCGAAGAGCGAATTGCGTATTTAGGAAAAGACAATAATTGGTGGCCAGCCGGTGGAAAGATGCCTGGTCCACAAGGCCCTGATACGGAGATGTTTTACTGGGCGGGTGAAGCCGAATTGCCGCCACCAGGCAGCAATCCTGGCAACGACGAAGAAAGCTGGCTCGAAATCTGGAATGATGTATTCATGCAGTTTAATAAAAGTGCCGACGGCGAGTATGTGCAGCTGGAACAGAAAAATGTGGATACCGGCATGGGCCTCGAGCGTACCCTCAAAGTTTTAAATGGCTATGCGGATGTTTTTCAAACCGATACTTTTTGGCCGCTCATTGAAAGCATTCAGGGCATGTGCCAGCATTCATACATTGAAGGTGGAAAAACAACGAAGGCGATGCGAATAATCGCTGATCATTTGCGTACAGCGACGTTTATTATGGGAGATGATAGCGGAATTACCCCCAGCAATACTGATCAGGGATATATTGTTCGTCGCCTAATTCGCCGGGCGGTTCGCTACGGACGAATGTTGAATATTAAGGGCGATTTTACCGTTGCGATTGCCAAAAAAATTATAGAGATATTTAAGGATGCTTATCCGGAATTAAATCGTAATAAAGAATTTATTTTCAATGAGCTCGCCGGTGAAGAGAATAAATTTACCAACACAGTTGAGCAGGGCTTGAAGGAATTTGAAAAATTATTGAATAGTTATCGTGTTTCATTTGAAAAAACCGGAAATGTTATAAAAGAAATTTCCGGAAAGCATGCTTTTAAGTTATATGATACTTATGGTTTTCC